>Ga0224506_10000681_pt1 | contig 27000 bp, 25 predicted proteins | sample SF_Jan12_sed_USG_2_FD_169108 | JGI IMG/M metagenome (GOLD analysis project Ga0224506, IMG submission 169108) | Sediment microbial communities from San Francisco Bay, California, United States - SF_Jan12_sed_USGS_8_1 | ecosystem: Environmental > Aquatic > Marine > Sediment | place: USA... | reverse complement strand
TGAATTGGCGCGAATCAGATTGAGCTCAGCGCTAAGCTCATCGGCAGCCTGTTGCGAACTTCGGTAATGAATCACGATATTCATCCCTGCAGCGTGCAGGACACGTGCCGTCTCAGCACCAATACGTTTGGCACCACCGGTAATTAGGGCAACTTTTTCATTCATTGTCTTATCTGGGGTAGAATCCATCACTGTTTATCCAACATGAATCAGAGCCTTAATAATCGCACATAACGCATGAATGAACCACACCACATGAAACCAGCGGCTGACGTTTTACCCGAGCCCGATGAGGCCGCAAAAGTCTGGAGTCAGGCTTTGTGTATGCAGATCGAGGAGCAGTGCAATCGTAATAAAGGTGTGATTCCATTCAGTGAGTTTATGCAGATGGCCCTGTACGCACCGGGTTTTGGTTATTACAGTGGCGGTCTGCAAAAATTTGGCGCTGAGGGGGACTTTATAACCGCGCCGGAAGTGTCGCCCATGTTCAGCCAGTGTCTCGCAATACAGGCGGCAGATGTACTGGCCGCGATGGTTCAGCCCACAGTATTGGAGTTTGGCGCCGGCTCCGGTGTTATGGCAGCAGATATTTTATTGGAACTGGAGCAGCTGGAATGCCTGCCTGAGCAATACCTGATACTTGAGCTGAGTGCCGATCTGAAACAACGCCAGAAAAACACCATTAAAGATAAAGCTGCGCATCTTCTCGATCGCGTTGTCTGGGTGGATGCACTGCCCACGGAAAAGTTCAATGGTGTCGTGCTGGCTAATGAAGTGCTGGATGCCATGCCGATTGAAGGCTTCAGAATTTCCGGTGATGAAGTGCTGTCTTTATACGTTCGCTGTCGTAATAGTGAACTGGACTCCGAGTACAAGCCTGCAACGGAAGCGGTTACCCATAGTGTTCGCACTATAGAGGAAAGAATCGAAAATAGATTGCCCGATGGTTATTGTTCAGAATTTAATCCAGCCATTTCAGGCTGGCTGGAATCCATATCATCAGTGCTGGAAAAGGGCATCGTTTTATTAATCGACTACGGTTACGCCGCCGCGGAGTATTATCACGAAGAACGAAAGATGGGCACGATGATGTGTCATTATCAGCATCGCGCGCACGATAATCCACTTTGGTATCCCGGCTTGCAGGACATCACTGCCTTTGTCGATTTTACCGATGTCGCATACTCCGCCGTTGATGCCGGTTTTGATGTCAGCGGCTATACTTCGCAGGCGATGTTTTTGATGTCCAGCGGTCTGGAAGAATTGCATCAACGACAGCTGACCGACGAGGTAAAAAATCAGGTTATGTTATCGCAACAAATAAAAACCCTGACCATGCCATCAGAAATGGGTGAGCGTTTTAAGGTCATGGCCTTAACAAAAAATTACGATGAGCCTTTACGAGGTTTTATCATGCAGGACCTTAGAGGAAGATTGTAAAACCGTGGATATTATTCAAGTTATTGTTTTAGCGCTGGTTCAGGGTTTAACTGAATTTTTACCTATCTCCAGTTCAGCACATTTGATTCTGGTGCCCATCATCAGCGACTGGCCAGATCAGGGGCTGGCTTTTGATGTGGCGGTACATATCGGCACATTAACCGCGGTGGTTATTTATTTCCGCAAGGAGCTGGCTAAAATGTTTGTCGATTGGCTGGCTTCTTTGCGCGGTAAGCACACAGCGGACAGTCGCCTGGCATGGGCAGTTTTGCTCGGCACTATTCCGGTTGGTCTGGCAGGGCTGTTATTCAAAGATGTCATCAGCGATCATTTACGTACACCGATGGTCATTGCCGTTGCCACTATCTTCTTTGGTATTTTATTGTGGCTGGCTGATCGCAATAAAAACCTGAATCGAGATGAACACAGCCTGCAATGGAAAGATGTTTTGATTATCGGCGTGGCACAGGCGATAGCTTTAATACCCGGCACCTCACGTTCCGGTATTACCATTACTGCTGCACTCATGTTGGGATTAACACGACAGTCGGCAGCGCGCTTTTCATTTTTATTGTCGATCCCTGTGATTGTTCTAGCAGGTGGGCTTGAGGCGCTGGAATATGCGCATGTTGCCAGCGTTACCGATATCAACTTTCTGATGATGGGTGCGATGATTTCTGCACTCAGCGCCTACGCCTGCATCCACTTTTTCCTCAAGCTTCTGGAAAAAATCAGTATGGCGCCGTTCGTGATTTATCGTATGGTGTTAGGTGTTGTTTTGTTGTTACTGTTTGTTTAGAGTTGTTTCATCATGCAAGAAAATCCAACGCATCGTTATCAAAAACTCTGGCTGGCTATCGGTTATGCGCTGGTCACATTGGTGGTTTATTTATCGGTCACCAGCAACCCACCTGATCCGGGTATTGAAATTCCTAACTTTGATAAGGTAGGGCATACACTGGCTTATTTTTTAATGATGGGCTGGTTTGCTCAGATCTACCATGTAAAAAAACAACGCATAATTTATGCGCTTTCATTTATAGCTCTTGGTGTGGTATTAGAATTTGTGCAGAGTTTTGATCCGGCACGTATGTCAGAATTTGCCGACATGGTGGCGAATACTTCGGGCGTGGTGATTGCTATGTTGATAACACGAATATCAGCGTTCAGATTAATCTTGCAGAAAGTTGAGTCGTATCTATAAGGCCGATTAATCTCAGCCCTTAACTTCCTTCACCAGCCGAACCCGCTCTTCCTTAATTTTATTCGCCAGTTCAAGGTTTTCAAAACCCTGTTCCCTCAAAGCGGCTACGTCTACACTGTTCGCTGCCTTGAATACTCTTCTAAAATAATCACTTTGTTCAAAATATTTATTTTCAAAACCGGTGCGGCCATGGGCATCAGCTTCAGAAGCCAGCAGGAATTTTTCAAAGCGTTCAGGCTTTCTGAAAGCATCGAGTTTTATTAATGTTTCCACCATGGTTGAAGCTTTCAGTTCCAGTGCGCGGTGGTAGTGCAGATGAAAACGCGCCGTGCGTTCAGCAAGGTCACGGTAATCGTTGGGAATACGCAGGCGTTTACAAACCTCCTGGACAATTTTTGCACCGCGTGCCTCGTGGGCAATATGTCGTGGCCACTCTTCTTTCGGTGTCGTACCTTTGCCGAGGTCATGCATCAGCGCGGCAAAACGTACATCGGTAGCATGGCTCAATTTACTGGCCTGCTGCAATACCATCAGCGTGTGAATACCAGTATCGACTTCGGGGTGATGTTCTATGGGTTGTGGTACACCGAACAGGCAATCCAGCTCTGGCAGAATTACCTTGAGTGCACCGCAGTCTCGCAGCACTTCAATAAAACGCGAAGGTGAACGTTCAGCCAGCGCTTTTTCCATTTCCTGCCAGACACGTTCCGCTACTAGTGCATCGACTTCACCGGCGGCGACCATGTCTTTCATTAATTGCATAGTTTCATCAGCGACGATAAAACCCAGGTGTAGATAGCGCGCCGCAAATCTAGCCACACGCAAAATACGTACAGGATCTTCAGCGAAGGCAGGTGAAACATGACGTAGAATTTTGTCGTGAATATCCTGCTGGCCGTTAAATGGATCAATGATGTGGCCGTCTTCATCCTTGGCGATTGCATTAATTGTTAAATCCCGGCGCTCCAGATCTTCTTCCAACGTGACATCGGGCGAGGCATGAACTTCAAAGCCTTTATATCCGGGTGCAGTCTTACGCTCGGTACGCGCCAGCGCATGTTCATCCTTGCTTTTGGGGTGAAGAAAAACCGGGAAATCTTTACCTACCTGCTGGTAGCCCTGAGCCAGCATGTCTTCAACTGTCGCGCCAACCACTACCCAGTCTTTTTCGTGGAAAGGAAAATCGAGTAATTCATCACGGACTGCACCGCCAACTAAATATGTTTTCATGGGGTGGATGTTGCCATAGTTTTTGGCTGGGCGCGATTGATATGATGATATTTTACAGGGCAAATTAGGGTCGATGTTTTACATCAAATCTGATACTTTAAGTTTATCTGAGCAAGTCTGTGAGGGTAATCATGAGCAACGATAATGAAAGACGGCAGCTATTAATTATGCGCCACGGCAAGGCGAACTGGGAAATGGAGATTGATGATCTGAAAAGACCGATGACTGAAAGAGGTGTTGAAGAAGCAATAAATATTGGTTACTGGTTGAGTAAAAAACCATTGCACCCTGATATTATTATTTCGTCAAACGCAAGTCGGGCGCTGGCCACCAGCAAGTGGGTGGCGGAGGCGATGGCTATATCAGAAATCCAACAGGATGCCAGAATTTATAATGCCAGCCTGGCGCAGCTACTAGCGGTACTGGCTGATATTCCTTCTGAATATAAAAGGCCGATGATCGTCGGCCACAATCCCGGTTTTGAAGAGCTTTTGTTACATCTGGCGGATGTAGGTGAGCAGTTTTATAAGGATGGTTCGTTGTTTACTACTGGTACCGTAGCAATTTTGAATATGCCAGATGACTGGCAGCCGCTTTATCGACATAGTGCGGAGCTGCTTGATGTTATACGTGGTGGCAGTTGTTAATCTTGTCTATTTCGTGATTTCGGCAGAGCATGTACACAGCATATGTTTAAATTTGAGGCAGCTTGTACTGAGAAGGGATGAAAAACATGCAAGGTAAAAGACAAAACCTGACAATGTGTTTTACAATGAGGCCTATAATCGATACGCAGGTATTTCACACATTGTGTGACAGAAAGCGAAACTTTACATAACGATAGGAGTGAATCTTGATAAAACTGAAGCATATTGTTGATGGTGTTGCTGTTTCCGAAATTAATATGACTGAGGGGGATTTCACCATAGGTCGTAATCATGGCAATAGCTTACAGCTGGACGATGGTGTAGTGAGTGGTGAACATGCGCTTATAACGTTTGTGCCAAATGATTGTTTGCCTGAAATGTTTGATATCACCATTAAAGATCTTGGCAGTACCAATGGAACCTATGTAAACAATGCATCCATAAAAGAGCAAAAGCTTAAACATGGTGATTCAATCCGTTTTGGTACTCATGAGTTTAAAGTGTTTGATGATCAGTCAACGGTTGGCACTCAAACAGAATATTACGTGCCGGATGATTGAGGTAATGACGGTTGTTTAGGGCTATCGTATTTCAAATAAAAATCAATGCTCGCCTTTGGGTTTGCGTACACTGACTAAACGGTCGCCCGTTTCCAGCAATATGAGACTGTAAAAAGCTTTTATTTTTTCTTTTTAGTTTTCTTCAGCTTCGCTGTTTCCTCTTTAAGCTTTTTCTTTCTCAGTACATCTTTTTCTTTTTCTTTTTTTAGCAACGCTTGTTCTTGTTGTGTTGCTTTTTTTAATGCTGCTTGAGTAGCTTTGAGTTCTTTTTGTATCTCTTTCAGTTCTTTATCGGAAGTCTTGACGATGGCTTTTTTTACTGTCTTTTTTACGACTTTTTTCTTTGGTGCTGAAACTTTGCCTGTGGTTGTTTTAGGTTTTGTGACAGCTTTTTTCTGGACCACTTTCGGGATCACACGTTTTTTTCGTGCTGGGCGTTTGGGTTTTTCTTCTTTGGCCTGAGTGCGGATAACTTCGGGCTGTGTATTGGTTTTCTTGCTACGGTCTTCGTTGATGGCCTGCGCAATGGAGATTGATTGCAGGTTGACACGTTTTGAACGCATGCCGCGCAGGGCTGATTTGATGCGTTTGGTTATTTCTTCAATAGTGCCTTGCGCATCAATGATGTGGAGTTTGTTTTGTTGTTTGTATAAATCACTGAGTGGTTGAGTTTGGGTGTGATAAATACGCAGTCGACGATCTATTGTTTCTTCGTTATCATCTGAGCGATGGTGTAAGGGGCCACCGCAACTATCACAGCGACCATCAATCATCGGCGGATTGGTGAAGCTGTTAAATAATTCGCTGCAGGCAACGCAGGTGAGTCGTCCGACCATGCGCTGCATCAGCATGTCAAAATCAACGTCGAACCTCAGCACTACATCGATGGGACGTGCCAGCTTGTTGAGCAGGTTGTCTAAATCTTCAGCCTGTACGACATTGCGTGGATAGCCATCCAGAATGAAACCAGTGTCTGCGTCTGGTCGGGTAATTCGCTCACGAATCATGCCAATAACGAGATCATTGGGTACTAGCTGGCCAGCATCCATAACAGCTTTGGCCTGGCGCCCCAGTGGTGTTTGTGCTACGACGGCAGCACGTAATAAGTCCCCTGTGGAAATCTGAGGAATGCTGTATTTTTCGATCAGATACTTGGCTTGTGTGCCTTTGCCAGACCCCGGTGGTCCGATTAATACTATGCGCATGTGTGTGCTCCCTTTCGCCTGTTGACGACACGATTGCAAGGATTGTATAGATTGCAGTGTGATTGTCGAGCCTCTTGCCGGTCAAACCCTATATAATTAGCGTAATTTTTTCAAATCTATGAGTAAAAGGCTGGGTTTGATCTTTTTTTTGATATTTTTGGGTAATTTGATGTTTAGAGTGCAGGCTTAATATTGTGGCATACCGTTCGTCTGTAGGTGATTATTCGTCTGATGCTCGCTTGTTCAAGCGTCGCGCAAACGCGGCTGCGGTGATCTGTGTTTTGCTGGTGGTGGTTCTGTTTGTGCGTCTGGCCAAGCTGCAAATTATTGATTATGCTCATTTTTCTGATTTGTCTGAGAATAATCGCGTTCGTTTGATGGCTTTGCCACCAAACCGGGGGCTTATTTATGATCGCAATGGCGTGATACTGGCTGAAAATCGTCCGACTTTCCATCTGGAATTGATTCCAGAGCAAATTGATGATCTGGATACGATGCTCAAGGATTTGAGTGCAATAGTCAGTCTGAGTGAACGAGATGTTAGTGAGTTTCGTGATTCAATACGTACGCACCGGTCTTTTGAAAGTATTTCGCTGCGTACCCGCCTGGATGACGTCGAAGTTGCACGTCTGGCGGTTAATCGACATCGCTTTCCGGGCATGGATATTTCGGCGCGTTTGACTCGTCATTATCCACAGGGTGAAGCCGCCGTGCACGCTGTAGGCTATGTCGGACGGATTAATGAGAAAGAGCTGGAGAACATCGATCAAGGTAATTATCGAGGTACATCCCATATTGGTAAAACCGGATTAGAACGGTTTTATGAAGATGAGCTGCATGGCACTGTGGGGCAACAAAATGTTGAAGTGAATTCGGAAGGTCGCATTTTGAAGGTGGTGGATAAAATTCCTCCAATACCCGGTAATGATTTATTTCTTAGTTTGGATATTGAGCTACAGAAAATTGCCGAGGCGGCGCTGGGTGAGAGGCACGGCTCGGTCGTGGCCATAGTCCCTCAAACCGGAGAGGTATTGGCATTTGCCAGTACGCCCACGTATGACCCTAATTTGTTCGTCCACGGTATTAGCTTTGCCAAATATAAAGAATTGCAGACATCTGAAGGTAAACCCTTATTTAATCGTCCCTTATTTGGCCAGTACCCACCCGGCTCCACACTCAAGCCCTTTGTCGGGCTGGCTGGTCTGGATGCTCGTACAGTGGCTGTCGATGATGAGATTAGATGCAAGGGTCATTTTTTGATTCCTGACGATGAAACTAACCGTAAATACCGTGATTGGAAAAAAGAAGGTCATGGACTTACTGATATGGATGTGGCGATAGAGCAGTCCTGCGATGTGTATTTTTATGATCTGGCTTATCGTCTGGGTATTGATCGTATGCATGATTTTCTCGCCAAGTTTGGTTTTGGGGAAAAAACCGGTATTGATTTGTATGGTGAGCGCAGTGGTTTGTTGCCTTCAAGAGACTGGAAGAAGAAGGTGCGTAAAACAATCTGGTACCCCGGTGAAACCTTGATTGCCGGAATTGGCCAGGGTTACGTGTTAGCGACGCCCTTGCAGCTGGCAGCGGCAACGGCCACTTTAGCGAATAAAGGCGTGAGGGTTCAGCCGCATTTATTACAAAGTATTCGATCGACTGAAACGGCCGCAACAGAAACTTTCGAACCAAAAGAAAGCCGGTTTTCGTTGCGTAATCAGGGTTACTGGAACGATATGTTTCGCGCCATGAAAAAAGTGGTTCATGGTGTTTGGGGTACGGCACGTAGGACAGGTTGGGAGTTGAAATACAACATGGCTGGAAAAACTGGCACGGCTCAGGTATTTGGTATCGCTCAGGATGAAGAATATGACGCAGAAACTGTGGCGAGGAAATTACGTGACCACGGTTTGTTTATCGCATTTGCCCCTTATGAGGCGCCTAAAATTGCAGTCGCAGTGGTGGTTGATAACGGTGAGCACGGTAGTCAGATGGCGCCCATCGCCCGTAAGGTAATAGATTATTATCTTTTGAAAAAGGATGAGCCGTTGATTCAGGCTGGAGAACAAGCTGATGATGAATAGAACGCATGTATTTGAAGTGAGTTATAACAGCCGCTTAGCCAGCGCTTTACGGCTGATTAATATTGAACCAGTGTTGTTTCTAGGTATCCTACTTTTGTCAGCTATTGGTTTAGGGGTTTTATATAGTGCCGGTGATGCCTCGATTGTACTGGTTGAAGCGCAGCTGGTTCGCTTGGGTCTGGCTTTTCTGGTGATGTTAGTCGTGGCTCAGATTCCACAACGCCAGCTGTATTTTTGGTCACCCTGGTTTTTTGCTTTGGGCATGGTGTTATTGATACTGGTGCTAACTGCTGGTGATGTTGGCAAGGGCGCGCAACGTTGGCTGGATTTGTACGTGATTAAGTTTCAGCCATCAGAGATGATGAAGCTGATTACACCGATGATGTTGGCCTGGTATTTGTCTGAAAGGCCGTTGCCACCGACTGCCAAGTCCTTGCTGATTTCAGCGGTTCTGGTTATTGTGCCAACAGTGTTGATTGCGGCACAGCCTGATTTGGGGACCTCTATTTTAGTTGCTACGGCGGGATTTTTTGTGGTTTTTCTTGCTGGTTTGAGATGGCGAGTATTACTTGGTATTGTTCTGGCAGGGCTGGCATTTATCCCTATATTGTGGCGAATGATGCATGACTATCAAAAACAGCGTGTGTTAACGCTACTGAATCCGGAGAGTGATCCTTTGGGCAGTGGTTATCACATTATCCAGTCAAAAATAGCCATTGGTTCGGGTGGGATATACGGTAAAGGCTGGTTGAATGGAACGCAATCACAGCTGGATTTTCTGCCCGAGCGACATACGGACTTTATCTTCGCCGTGTTTGCTGAGGAATTTGGTATGATGGGCGCTATTGTTTTGCTGGCTTTATATGTATTTATTATTCTTCGGGGTTTGTACATTGCCAGCAATGCTCAGGATAGTTTTGGTCGGTTACTGGCGGGTAGTTTGAGTCTGACCTTTTTTGTTTATTTGTTTGTTAATGTAGGTATGGTTTCGGGCATCCTGCCTGTTGTAGGTGTGCCATTGCCGCTGGTGAGCTATGGCGGAACCTCAATGGTGACCTTGATGGCAGGTTTTGGGATGTTGATGTCGATAAACTCAAATCGGCGATTATTATCCCGATGAATCGAAGTAAAAATATAATATTAAGAGTACAGCTGTGAAGTGCTGGATTGAAGTAGGAAATTAGATGAGAAAGTTATTGTTAATGCTGGTTACCTTGGGGTTGTTGCTGCCACTTTCGGCGCAAGCCAACTACGTGCAGAGAAAAGATGTGCAGGCCTTTATCGATAAAATGGTTAAGGATCATGATTTTGACCGGGCTGTTTTAAACCAGTGGGTGGCCAAGGCAAAGAGGCTGGATGGGGTCTTAGAGGCGATTGCCAAACCTGCTGAAAAAACCTTGACCTGGAAACAGTACCGCCCGATTTTTCTTAAACAGAAACGTATCGATCAGGGTAAGGAATTTATACAGAAAAATCGTGCATTACTCGAACGCGCTGAAAAAGAAACCGGTGTTCCAAAAAATATTATCGCAGCCATTATTGGTGTAGAAACATATTATGGTCGGCACAAAGGTAAAACTTCGGTATTTGATTCGTTAATGACATTAGGCTTTGATTACCCGCCGCGCAGTAAGTTCTTCAGAAGTGAGCTAGAGCACTTTTTATTGTTGGCACGCGAAGTTGATATTGAAGTCAGCTCGATAAAAGGTTCTTATGCGGGCGCCATGGGTATGCCGCAATTTATTTCGAGTAGCTATCGTGCATATGCGGTGGATTTTGACGGTGATGGTAAGCGGGATTTATGGGATAGCAATGCTGATGTAATCGGCAGTGTGGCAAATTATTTTAAGAAACATGGTTGGCAGCGTGGTGGTGATGTGGTGCAATCTGCCAGAGTGAAACAGAGCACCAAAGAGGCGACACGCACTAAATTAAAGCCACATACCAGTATTGCTGATTTCCGTCATCAGGGTGTGCTTACCAATAAAGCTTATGCAGATGATGTCATGGCGACACTGGTTACACTAGAAGGTGTTGATGGTATCGAGCACTGGTTAGGGTTGAAAAATTTTTATGTTATTACACGTTATAACCATAGCGCATTGTATGCGATGGCGGTTTATCAGTTGAGTCTGGAGCTTGAAAAATAATTGATTGAGCCCCACATGAAGGAAATTGTAAGTAAAAATACTTTTGGTCCATTGGTGTTGATAGCATCCACTGTGCTGGCGTCGTGTGCAATTAAGGATGGGGCGCCAGAAAGTTATACGCGGGACTGGCGAACAATTGAAGACGCAGTTCCTCAAAATGAGCCGTTTAGTCGTTATGGGAATCCAGATAGCTATCAGGTTTTTGGGAAAAATTATCAAGTGATGCCCAGTAATACTGGTTTCAGTGAGAAAGGTTTTGCCTCCTGGTACGGTACAAAATTTCATGGTCAACGTACTTCAAGCGGCGAGCCCTATGATATGTACGCCATGACTGCAGCGCATAAATCGTTGCGTATTCCAACTTACGTTGAAGTTATGAATTTGAGTAATAATCGTAAAGCGATTGTCAAAGTGAATGATCGTGGACCGTTCCATGAGGGCAGGGTTATTGATTTGTCCTATGCCGCAGCAACTAAGCTGGGTGTTGCTGAAGCAGGTACGGCTCCGGTAAAGATTCGTGTTATTGAAATTGGCAAAGAAGGAACGGTAGTTACTGGCGTTGCACCTGTTGCTGTTGTCGGTCAGGCTATTGCTTCTGAAAAAATTGATGCCGTAAAAGTTGTAGATAAAGTCATTCAGCCACCTGTTGAGAAAATAATAGGGCAACAGTTTTATGTTCAGGTTGCAGCATTTTCCAGTGAGGATAACGCACTGAATATGCTGAATGAATTAAAATCTAAAAAGTTTAAAAACGTAAGAATTCATGTTGAGGGCGCGGAAGATAAGCTGCTCTATCGTGTTCGGATTGGCCCAGTTCCGACAAGGTTTGTCGCTGAGAAGCTGGTGATCCAGTTAAAAGAAATTAATCATAATAATGTGAGAATTGTTGCACATATCTAATCGAGTATTTGAGTTATAAAAATGATAAAAAATAAAAATATATTTGTATTGCTATTGATGGTTATATCGACAACTTATCAGTTATCTGTACAGGCATCAGTTCCAGTGCCTGCACCACCACAGGTGGCGGCTAAAAATTATTTGTTAATGGATTTTAATAGCGGTCGAGTTCTGGCAGAAAAAGATGCCGATGTTCAAATTGAGCCAGCCAGTATTACCAAGTTGATGACATCTTATGTTGTATATAGCGAAATAGAATCTGGTCGCCTGAGCCTTGATGAGCAAGTTTTGATCAGCGAGAAGGCATGGCGAATGGGTGGCTCACGCATGTATCTGGAAGTGGGTTCAAAAGTAAGGGTAGAGCTATTGCTCAAGGGTTTGATTATTCAATCAGGTAATGATGCCAGTGTGGCATTGGCTGAACATATAGCGGGAGGCGAAGATGCCTTTGTTGCTTTAATGAATCAATATGCGGCTAATTTGGGTATGAATTCAACTTATTATAAAAATAGTACTGGTTGGCCTGATGCGGAGCATTTAACTACTGCACGCGACATTTCTATTCTGGCAAATGCTTTTATCAGAGATTTTCCTGAGCGCTACAAGGGTTATTCTGAAAAGGTATTTACCTATAACAATATAAAACAATATAACCGTAACAAATTGTTGTGGCGTGATAAAAGTGTTGACGGTTTAAAAACTGGACATACTGATTCTGCAGGATATTGTCTGGTGTCATCGGCACTGCGTTCAGATATGCGATTGATTTCTGTTGTTCTGGGTACAAATAGTGAAGATGCACGTGCTTCAGTCAGCCAGTCATTATTGAATTACGGCTTCCGTTTTTATGAAACACATAAGCTTTATAGTGCGGGTGAGTCTTTAAATCAGTCGCGTGTCTGGCAAGGTGATACGGATAATGTTTCCTTAGGTTTAGCAAGTGACTTGCATGTCACCATTCCAAGAGGTTCCTACGAAAGAATGGATGCCTTGTTGAATGTTGATGCAAATATTACTGCGCCATTAAAAAAAGGTACTCCCTTAGGCGAGGTTCGTATTGTGCTGGATGATAAAGAGCTAAGTAATGTGCCTTTAGTAGCACTTCAGCAAGTAGAAAAAGGTAATGTTTTTCAAGTTAGCAAAGATTATATATTGAAGCTGTTTGATTGATGTCTGAAAAAATTGTATTTCTGAATGGAGAATATTTGCCGGTTGAGCAAGCCACAGTTTCAGTGCTTGATCGAGGATTTCTATTCGGTGATGGTGTGTATGAAGTTATTCCAGTTTTTGGTTTGAAACCGTTACGTGTTGATGAACACTTGCAGCGATTGCAGAATAGTTTGTCACGTATCAGTATGGACAATCCATATGAAGTGGAAGAATGGAAACGAATCTTTGATGAGTTACTTGAAAGAAATTCGGGTGATGATCGTGCTATTTATCTTCAAATAACGCGAGGTGCGCATCCTGTACGTGATTTGAAAATACAGCCAGAGAATCAGCCAACGATTTTTATAATGGTGCTTCAGGTTGGTGCTGTCAATATGTCTGATTTAGAAAAAGGCATTGAGACGGTTACCATTGATGACTTTCGTTGGCATGCCTGTGATATTAAATCTATTTCGTTAGTGGCTAATGTCATGCTGCGTGAACAGGCAACGCAGTCAGGTGTGGTCGATGCTATTTTGATCAGAGACGGCTATGTCACTGAGGGCACGGCAAGTAATCTGATTATGGTGAAAGATGGAGTTTTATATACACCGCCAACGAGTCAGCATTTGTTGCCGGGAATAACACGAGACCTGGTGCTTGAGTTGGCGCAGGAAAATGGTGTCGAATGTGAAGTTCGACAAATCGCTGAAGCTGAGCTTGAATCTGCAGATGAGATTTGGCTAACCAGTTCGACACGAGAAATTGCCCCGGTAATCCGTCTTAATGGTAAGGATGTGGCTGATGCGAAAGCTGGTCCTGTCTGGAAAATAATGATTAATATTTATCAGCAGTATAAACAAGAGTTGCGACAGGCATAGTAATGAGTGAAGACAATCAAGAGCGGAATGAAGCGCAGGAACAGGAAACATTATTTGAGTTTCCCTGTGAGTTTCCTATTAAGGCGATGGGCAAGACCTGTCCTGAATTAGAAATAGCTATCATTGAAATCATGAATCGCCACGTACCTGACTTAGGTGAAGGCGCGCTCAGAATGCGGCCAAGTAGTAAAGGCACTTACACTGCAATCACTATAACAATTTATGCGCAAAGCAAAAATCAGCTTGATTCTATTTATATGGATCTTACTGCCTGTGAGCATATCGCTTTCGCGATGTAGGTTGTTGCTGTGAAGTTGAATGTTCATCATCTTGGCTTGCAGGAGTATGAGCCGATTTGGCAGGCCATGCAGAAGTTCACTGACGAACGTGATAAAAATACCGAAGATCAAATCTGGTTGCTGCAACATCCGAAAATTTTTACTTTAGGCAAAGCGGGTAAACAGGAGCATCTGCTTAACACCGGTAATATTCCTGTTGTTAAAGTTGATAGAGGTGGTCAGGTCACTTATCATGCGCCCGGTCAGTTGGTGGTTTATCTATTGCTTGATTTGAATCGTCTTGGCATTGGTGTGCGTGAACTCGTTACATGTCTTGAAAATGCTCTGATTAATACTCTGTCTGAATACGGAATCTCAGCGAAATCTAAACGTGAAGCACCTGGTGTCTATGTAGAGGGACGAAAAATAGCGGCACTGGGATTGCGGGTGCGCCGTGGTTATTGTTTTCATGGTCTGGCGTTAAATGTGGGTATGGATCTTGAACCATTTGCTAGAATAAATCCCTGTGGATATGAAGGGCTGGAAATAACTCAAATTACCGATCTGGCCGATGATGTTGATTTTGATTTGGTCGGTCAGTGCTTGTTATCTCACCTTAAGCAGCAATTAAAATACAGTGAACTCGTAGACAGTATAAAATTATGACAGCAGAGCAGCCAGAAAATAAAAAGACACCACGCCGCGCTGTTGTTGGTGAAAAGCATAGAGGTGCTGAAAAGCTGGCACGTATTCCTATTAAGGTCGAACAGCCCGCTGTGCGTTTACGTAAGCCGAACTGGATTCGTGCCAAATCACCTTTTCATCCCAATGCAAAAAAATTAAAGGCAATTCTACGTGATCAAAAACTGAATACTGTTTGCGAAGAAGCCGCCTGTCCAAATCTTGGTGAATGTTTTGGTAAAGGTACTGCAACCTTTATGATCATGGGTGACATCTGTACTCGACGTTGTCCATTTTGCGATGTCGGTCACGGTCGCCCCGCCCCGTTGGATGAAGATGAACCGGCAAAATTGGCAGAGACGATCAAGGCAATGGCGTTGAAATATGTCGTTATCACCTCGGTGGATCGTGATGATTTGAGAGACGGCGGAGCAGAGCACTTTATTTCCTGCATCTCGAAAATACGTGATGCGAATGCCGAAATAGAGATTGAAATTCTGGTGCCAGATTTTCGTGGCCGTTTAGAAGTGGCGCTTGAAATCATGAATCAGTCACCGCCAGATGTGTTTAATCATAATTTAGAAACCGTGCCGCGTTTGTATAAAAAATGTCGCCCCGGTGCAGATTACCAATGGTCTTTAAATCTGCTTAAGCAGTTCAAGGCCGATCATAAATCAGTACCGACCAAGTCAGGTTTGATGTTGGGTCTGGGTGAAGAAAAAGAAGAAGTGATAGCTGTGATGCGCGACATGCGTGCGCACAACGTGGAGATGCTGACATTGGGTCAGTATTTGCAACCGAGTCAGCATCATCTCTCTGTCGAGCGTTATGTCACGCCGGAAGAGTTTGATGAGTTGTATAAAATCGCCATGGATTTGGGTTTCAAGCATGTAGCGAGTGGGCCAATGGTGAGATCTTCTTATCATGCTGATCTACAGGCGCACGGTGAATTTTAAATTAATTTTGGGAAGTTAAATAATGAGTTACATATTTAAATCAATTCGATGGGTTTTAGGGCAGATTATTATTGCGGTCGACTGGCTGACCAGGCCGAGTATTCCTGATTATTCGCCAGAAAAAAGAGCAGAGCTGGATGCAGCAACTGCAGGTATGGCCTTATATCAATTCGGGCAATGTCCTTTTTGTGTGAAAACACGACGAGGCATTCGACGTCTTGGTTTGAATATAGAGTTGCGTGATGCACGTAATGATCCAACCTGGAATGCTGAACTCATTGAACAGGGTGGTAAGTATCAGGTGCCCTGTCTTCGGTTAGTGGATGACAAGGGAGAGGTTAGCTGGCTTTATGAATCGTCGGCAATAAATGATTATCTTGATCAGCGTTTTGGTTGATTAAACACTTAATAGCTTAATTTTTAGTAGTCCGGCAACGCTAATAGCGTCGGTAATCTCGCCGCTCATAACACGCTCAAAAGCTTCCTCCAATGGAAGCTTTTCTATTTTTAAATCTTCTGTTTCTTCAAATTCGGTCTCGCCCTGTATGAGGTCTTTTGCAATGTATACGATGCCGGATTCATTGGTGACGGAGTTTGATGTGTGTAACTGCATTAGCTCCTGCCAGTGTGTTGCGCTCAATCCGGTTTCTTCTTTTAACTCACGTTTAGCCGATTCTAGCGGATCAATGTTTAGTGGACCACCGCCCATAGGTATTTCCCATGAGTAACAATCGAGCACGTAACGGTATTGGCCCACCAGCCAGGTGTTGTTGTCTTCATCGACAGGGATAATGCCGATAGCAATATTTTTGAAATGGACTTTACCGTAGTGCGAAATGCCGCCGCCGGGGTTGATTACCTTGTCTTCATGCAGGCTCAGCCACGGGTTTTCGAAAATGGTCTTACTCGACTGTGGTTGCCATGGATTGGCATAGGTTTTCAGTTTCTTCATCGCATAATCCGCCGTTTAATATTTTTCTCTGGTAACTGATCATTATCGATGGTTTCTGTCGTGGCAGGTGTTTTAAGTAGTTTCTCATCCATATGCGGTGCCTGAATCAGGCTTAATCCAATGCCAATTTTTTCGCGTGCTCGCTCTAAATCATATTCAGCCTGAATATGCATCCAGTAGCTGGCGCTGTTGCCAAAATAATAGCCGAGTCGGGTTGCGGTGTCGGCGCTGATGGCGCGTTTACCGAGAATGATTTCATTGATTCTACGTGGTGGTACTTTTATCGCCCGGGCAAGCTTGTTCTGGCTGAGATTATTGGGTCTCAGGTATTGATCAAATAGTAGTTTTCCTGGGTGTAGACGTGACATGAGTAAAATATAACGGATAACGTTATGTAACGCAATGTGTTATGGTTAATTTGATTGTGGCTGGACTATTGGCCTAATTAAGTATCGTGTTCTTATAACTTCTTCCGACCTTAAATCTTGTCGGTAAGAGGTAGCAAAGCTACGTTAGTATTTGAAATTATCTACATTAAAAAAGGAGCCGATAGCAAATGATGTAATCATTTTGTTACCGGCTCCTTTTTGTTACTGCTTTGTTAGAACTGCTTAGTTCCGATGATGGCTTATAAATTATTTAACAACCATCTCTTTTACAGGAACATAGTACTTCGTGCCATCCGGGTAGTCGACCATAGCGCCTCGCACGTAAATATTCCCCGCATTACATGTATCGGAAGGACTAGTTTCACCTCGTAAAAGTGCCATATTAACGTAATCAGAGGTGCTTACGTCTAATGACATATTGCTACGAGCAACAAGTGTATACGTAGTGGTTACGAATGGTGCAGTTCCGCTTGAAGTGACTCCTGGCATGGTTGTTGCAGTGTAAGTTGGTAATATGAAGAAGCCTCCTCTTGAATTTGCACCTATTTTCCATGTGTCAGCAGTACCGGCAAGATATGCATCACAGGATGTTGAAGACTGATTCGACAGTAATACGGTAACTGTTGTAGTCCCTGCTGCAGCGCTCATTACTGGAATTTGATAGTTTATTGAGCTATCAAATATCTTCATGGTAGTGTTATTTAAGTCATTCGTGTTGGTGGCAATATTTGTAGTATTAACGTCAACAGGGCCGCTGGCTGCGGTGATGGCGGCAATATCTCCGGTGTTAGTAGCAATATCTCCGGTGTTAGTAGCAATATCTCCGGTTTGAGTAGCATTGACAGCGTTATTATCATTAACCGCAGTTTTAATATTATCCATCTTCGCTGCGGTCAATGTATCACCTGCAGCATAGGTATCTGCAATAGAGGCAGCTGTAGCATATTGACTACACAGCGCTAGCGCTACACTGGTTGCAATTATTAATCTGTTTTTCATGATCTTCTCCTTGTTATTTATCTAATTTTTGGTGTGCATGAAGCACGGTTTCAATTCTTGTGAAACTATTTGTGTGTGTTGTTTAATTTAGAGGGTGCAGTTATCAAGCGTTGATGTACCTAGTACGCATGAAGTCGCTGGCGGTGTAGTGGCAGCCGCTGGGGCACTATCACCACCACAGGCGTATAGCGAACTCATCAGTACGAGACCAGAGATAAGTCTGACTGCATTATGAAGGGTTATCTTCTTGTTCATATAAAACTCCGTTTATTTAGCCATTAATCCGTGTTGCGGTTGTCTTTCACTTAAAGGCTTGTCAAACGCCCGCAACAGAAATTTGAATTTACTCTTTAAATTTATGGTTATCAATACCATTTGTAGGTTTTCAGTGATTTGACGATAGTTTTTTGTGACTTATATCACAAAACCATTTGGTTTCCATGCGGGTGAAATCACATTGGGCATATCCGAACGGTTGAGTAGTCGAGCGGGGGATAGCGTAAATTCACCATAACGCTGGTTGATGTCATCCATGGCGATATTGAGCTGTTTGTCTTGAGCCAGCTGCTCGGGGTCGCTGGCGAACATATCCATCTGCATCGATGAAGGACGTGGATCGAGTGCGGTAATCTGGATTTGGCAGATACCTTCGCCTTTCCATATAGTGTTTAATTTCTGCTGGCAGTGCTGATAAAGCAGTCGATCATCACTGCTGAATAAAGGCAGGCGTATTTTTTCACCCAGCCAGTCGTGCTGGCTGCGCAGGCCAAACCAGAATGTTCGAGCTTCAAAATCATGACGGCGTAGTCGTGTTCCCACCTTGCTACACATGTGCTGCAAATAAGTGAGTATGACCTGACGACTGCGGGTATTGGGTGGCATCACCTTGCCGTGGCCGATGGACTTGGGTGCAGCCACATCAAAATGTAGTGCTTCAGGGTCTTCGCCCTGACACATATACCAGATGCGGCGGCCCAAATTACCAAAGCGGCGAGCCAGTACGCTGATCGGTAATTTTTCCATATCACCACAATAATGCACGCCATGCTTGGCAAGAAACTCGCCGGTCTTTACACCAATACCACACAGCTCAGTAACAGGAACATGGCGCAAACGCTCCCGGGATTCCCAGGGCGGGATAACGGTAAAACCGTCAGGCTTGTTGAGTTTTGCAGCATATTTTGCCGTGGTTCTATCACCGCTGAGGCCGAGCGAACACAACAAACCAGAAGCACGATACACCGCCTGTTTTATTAAATACGCGGCCTCTATGGGTGAACCATATAACCGCTGGCAGGGAGTGACGTCGATGAATGCCTCATCCACCGAGAACACCTCCATATCCGGGCAAACGTCATGAATGGATGCCATGATGCGGGTGGAAATGCCAGCATAAACCTCGGGGCGAGAAGCTCTTTGAATGATGTCCGGACAAAGATGACGGGCTTCATTGAGGTGCATACCGGTGCGCACACCTTTTGCACGTGCCTCATAGGAACTGGTAATAATGCAACTGCCACGTGTGCCATTGGTGACAGCGATCGGCTGCCCAAGCAGAAAGGGAAAGTCGCGTTGTTCGACCGAAGCAAAAAAAGCGTTCATATCGACAAGAGCGATGGCGCGAGGCCAGTGATCGGGGTTTGCGCTCACTAGTATTTTCTTAGTTGCCCAACTAGAACGCCCTGAATCCTCACTCGGCAGGCATCGTAGATCATGGTTTCCATGTCGGTATTTTCAGGAATAAGTTCGATAAATCGCCCCTGACCGCTGCGACTGAAACGTTTGAGCGTGGCTTCCTGTTCATCGATTAGCGCCACTACGATATCGCCATCACTCGCCGTTTCGCGAAATTCAATGACTGCGATATCACCGTCAAAAATACCGGCGTCGATCATCGAATCACCCTGCACGCGCACAGCAAAAGTGTTCTTGCCGAAAAAATCGACCAGATTGATTTCATCCTCGCCGGCGATAGCTTCGATGGGTTTGCCGGCTGCAATCTTGCCCAGCAGGGGCAGACTGTTTTCGCGCTGATAGGGGTTTTCTTTCAGCAGGCGAATGCCTCGGTGTTTACCCTTATCGATACTGAGAAATCCGGCATCTTCCAGTGCCTGTACGTAACGATGGGCGACACCGCGCGAGCTGATGCCAATGCCTTCGGCGATTTCCTGTAGTTTCGGTGAGACGCCCCGGGCGGCGGTGTAGCGCTGGATAAAACTTAAAACAGTGCGTTGGTTATCGGTGAGCGTCATATTGTTCTCAAAATGTTCTCGTTGATGGGTATTATATGAGAACGTTGTGAGAATGTTCAATCATTAATTAAAAATAAGTGAGATATAACGAAACAGGCCCACTATTGAGTGGGCCTGTTTGAAAGTAAATGAAACTGGCGTCTAACGCTTCGGCACGTACAGATCGGTACAGGTACCTTCGGCCATTTCAGCAGCGAAGTTGAAGGTTTCTGATAGGGTTGGGTGCGGGTGCACGGTCAGTGCGATGTCTTCAATATCAGCGCCCATTTCCAGCGCCAGTACTGCTTCAGCAATCAGCTCACCGGCGTTGGTGCCAACCATGCCGGCACCGATGATCTTGTGCGTGTTCTTGTCGAACAGTACCTTGGTCAGGCCTTCGTTGCGACCGATGCTGAGCGAGCGACCGCTGGCTGCCCAGGGGAACGCGCCTTTGGTGTATTCGATGCCTTCGGCTTTGGCCTGTTCTTCGGTGGTGCCCATCCAGGAAACTTCCGGATCGGTGTAGGCTACCGAGGGAATGGTCTTGGCGTCGAAATAAGACTTCATGCCGCTGATTACTTCGGCGGCGGTTTTGCCTTCGTGCGTCGCCTTGTGCGCCAGCATGGGTTGGCCGACGATGTCACCGATGGCGTAAATGTTTGGCGCGTTGGTTTTCTGCTGTTTGTCGACGGCAATGAAACCGCGTTCATCAACAACGACGCCGGCTTTTTCAGCGTCGATCAGTTTGCCATTAGGGCTACGACCAACAGCGAGTAATACGCGGTCGAAGGTATCAGTCTCGGGCACGTTCTTACCTTCGAAGGTAACCTTCAGGCCTTTTTTCAATGCTTCAATCGCAGTGACTTTGGCGTTCAGCCAGATGTTTTCGTAACGCTTTTTAACGCGTTTTTCCAGCGGGCGAACCAGGTCGCGATCACAGCCGGGAATCAGGCCGGGCGAGAGTTCGACGATGGATACTTTGGAGCCGAGTGCATCATAAACGGTGGCCATTTCCAGGCCGATGATGCCGCCACCGATGACGAGCAGGCGTTTCGGTACTTCTTTTAGTTCGAGTGCGCCGGTGGAATCCATCAGGCGCTCGTCGTCGTAAGGGAAACCGGGAATTTTCATTACCGAAGAACCGGCGGCGATGATCGCGTCATCAAAAGAAATTGTTTTTGTGTTGCCATCCTTGTCTTCAACGGCGATGGTTTTTGGCGAAGTGAATTTTCCGTAACCGTTGACGATTTCAACCTTGCGTTGCTTGGCCAGGCCAGCCAGACCACCGGTGAGTTGGCCGATGATTTTGTTTTTGTTGGCGACAATTTTTTCGATGTCGATTTTCGGTTTGCCAAAATCCACACCGTGTTCGCTCATCTCTTCCGCTTCGTTGATAATCTGCGCGGTGTGCAATAAAGCTTTTGACGGGATGCAGCCGACGTTTAAGCAAACGCCGCCAATGTTGTTAAATTTCTCGATCAGGATAACGCTCTTACCTAAATCAGCAGCGCGAAAAGCGGCGGTGTAACCACCGGGGCCGGAGCCGAGAACAACCACTTCGGCGTGCATGTCACTGCCTTCGGGAATGGCGGCGGCAACCGGTGCAGGAGCGGTTTCAGATTTTGTCGGTGCTTCTTCTTTAGCAGGCACTTCTGTTACTTCACTGGCAAGTTCCATTTCAAGAATGACATCACCCTGTGAAACGCTATCGTTCACTTTCACCAGTACGTTTTTAATCGTACCTGCAAAAGGAGAGGGAATTTCGATACTGGCCTTGTCAGATTCCAGTGTGATTAAGGCATCCTCTTCGGCAACCACGTCGCCTGCATTAACCACGACTTCGATAACATCTACATCGGTAAAATCGCCGATGTCAGGTACTTCAACTTTTACGATATTAGACATGTGTAATTCCTAAAGAACCAGTCTGCGAGTGTCGGCCAGAATCTGACCGAGGAATGTAGTGAAGCGTGCACCGTCAGCGCCATCGATAACGCGATGGTCGTAGGACAGTGACAGCGGCATCATCAAACGCGGTACAAATTCACCGTCGATATAAACCGGTTTCATCGCGGCGCGTGAAACACCGAGGATGGCAACCTCGGGCGCGTTCACAATTGGGGTGAAGGCCGTGCCGCCGATGCCGCCCAGGCTGGAAATGCTGATGCAGCCGCCGGACATGTCCGCAGGTTTCAGTTTTTTATCTCTGGCTTTAACGCTGGTTTCAATCACTTCTTTGGCGATGTCGAGCAGTGATTTGCAGCCAACATCTTTAATGACAGGAACCACCAGACCGGCCGGGGTATCCATGGCAACGCCAACGTTGATGTATTTTTTCAGAATTAAATTTTCACCCGCCGCATCCAGTGAAGAATTAAAGCGCGGGTATTCTTTCAAAGCTGAAGCGATGGCTTTTACCAGAAACGCGACCATGGTGACTTTGATGCCAGCATCTTTGTGCTCGATGTTTAGCTCTTTGCGGAAAGCTTCCAGTTCGGTAATGTCGACATCATCGAACTGCGTGACATGAGGAATATTCACCCAGTTGCGGTGCAGGAATTTACCGGTAAGTTTGTTGATCTTGGTCAGCGGCTGGGTTTCGATATCACCGAACTGGCTGAAATCGATTTCAGGCATGGGTTCAACTGAAAGGCCACCGGTTGATGCGCCAATCGCGCCTGAGCTTAGTGCCTGTTTAACGAACGCTTTAACGTCATCTTTGATGATGCGACCTTTCAAACCGGAGCCGTTGATCTGCCCCAGGTTAGCACCTAATTCACGTGCAAATTTTCGTACCGCTGGGCTAGCATGGGCCTTGCTGAAACTGGCTTCGTCGATAGCTGTTGAAACAACCTGTCGTTGCACGGCTGGTGCAGGCGCAGGTGTAGGTTTAGCGGCAGGTGCGGCGGCCACGGGTGCAGCTTTAGCCGGTTCTGCTTTCTTTTCAGCAGGCGCTGCCACAGCGGTATCTTCAGAAACCTCGATGGTCATCAGTAAGTCGCCCTGTGAAACAGAGTCGCCCATGTTGATTTTAATTTCTTTAATTACGCCCGCGTATTCAGAGGGGATTTCCATCGCCGCTTTATCGGATTCCAGAGAAACCAGCGGATCTTCGATGTTAACGGTATCGCCGGGTGAGACGATAATCTCGATAACCTCAACGCCCGAAAAATCACCAATGTCGGGAACAAGAATGTCTTTTAATTCTGCCATGTCTCGATCCTTCCTAAGCGTTCAGCGGGTTAGGTTTGTTAACGTCGATGCCGTATTTCTTGATAGCATCATCAACTTTCGAAGCAGGAATGGTGCCTTCGTCAGCCAGTGTTTTCAGAGTTGCCAGGGTCACGTAATGACTGTTGACCTCAAAGTGTCTGCGCAGTTTTATGCGTGTGTCCGAACGACCAAAACCATCGGTACCGAGTACGGTGTAGGTCATCGGTACAAAACCGCGAATCTGATCGGCGACATTGCGCACGTAATCAGAAGCCGAAATTACCGGCCCTTCACATTTGCTCAGTGATTTTTCAACATAACTGACGCGTGCTTTCTTGCTCGGGTTGAGCATGTTCCAGCGTTCGCAATCGCGGGCTTCACGAGATAGCTCGTTGTAGCTGGTGATGCTCCAGACATCGGCGCTAACGCCCCAGTCATTTTCGAGCAGTTCAGCGGCTGCGATGACTTCGCGCAGAATCGTGCCGCTACCGAACAACTGTGCTTTCGGCTGGCCTTTTTTGGCTTTGCTTTCGCTGAAGCGGTACATACCTTTAAGGATGCCGTCTTCCGAGTCCTTAGGCATGGCAGGCATCACATAGTTTTCGTTCATCGCTGTCACGTAGTAATAAACACTTTCCTGTTCCTGCATCATGCGACGCATACCGTCCTGAATAACCACGGCCATTTCGTAAGAGAAACAGGGGTCGTAAGCAATACAGTTAGGGATGGTCGAAGCCATTAACAGGCCGTGACCATCCTGATGCTGCAAACCTTCACCCGACAACGTGGTTCTACCCGCGGTGCCGCCGATAAGGAAGCCGCGTGCCTGCATGTCGCCAGCCGCCCATGCCAGGTCACCAATACGTTGGAAGCCGAACATGGAATAATAAATATAGAACGGCATCATGTTGATGCCATGCGAGCTGTAAGAAGTCGCCGCCGCAATCCAGGAAGACATCGCGCCCGCTTCGTTAATGCCTTCTTCCAGCACCTGACCGGTTTTGTCTTCTTTGTAGAACATCACCTGGTCTTTATCCTGCGGCACGTATAGTTGACCAACGGAGGAGTAAATACCGAGCTGACGGAACATGCCTTCCATACCGAAAGTGCGCGCTTCATCGGGCACGATAGGCACGATATTTTTACCGATGCTCTTGTCGCGTACCAGCAGGGTCAGCATGCGAACAAACGCCATGGTGGTCGACATTTCACGCTCACCAGAACCTTCCAGCATGCTCTCGAAAATAGACAGCTCAGGCACTTTCTGTGCGGCGGCCAGATGGGTACGTGATGGCAGATAACCACCCAGCTCTTTACGGCGAGCCTGCATGTACTGCATCTCTTCACTGTCGTCCGCAGGACGATAGTAGGCAGCTTTTTCAACCTGCTCATCGCTAACAGGAATATCGAAACGATCACGGAAGCTTTTCAGATTTTCGATATCCATTTTCTTCTGAGAGTGAGTGGTGTTCTGGCCTTCACCGGCTTCACCCATGCCATAACCCTTAACGGTTTTGGCTAGAATGACCGTCGGCTGGCCTTCGTGTTTCACTGCCGACGAATAGGCGGCAAAGACTTTGTGAGGATCGTGACCGCCACGGTTCAAGTGCCAGATAGCATCGTCCGACATGGTTTCAACCATGGCTTTTAATTCGGGGTCGGAACCAAAGAAGTGTTCACGTACATAAGCGCCATCTTTGGCTTTGTAATTCTGGTAATCGCCATCGACGACTTCTTCCATGCGTTTGCGTAACAGGCCGTCTTTATCTTTAGCCAGCAACTGATCCCAGGCACCGCCCCAGACAACTTTGATCACGTTCCAGCCAGCGCCGCGGAAGGTGGATTCCAGTTCCTGGATGATTTTACCGTTGCCATGAACCGGGCCATCAAGACGCTGCAGGTTGCAGTTGATTACAAAAACCAGATTATCGAGTTTTTCACGCCCTGCCAGTGTGATCGAGCCTTTTGATTCCGGCTCGTCCATCTCGCCATCACCACAAAAAGCCCAGACTTTGCGTTTGCTGGTATCAGCAATACCACGGTCATTCATGTATTTCATGAAGCGCGCCTGATAGATCGCCATAATCGGACCCAGGCCCATCGATACCGTTGGGAACTGCCAGAAGTCAGGCATCAACCAGGGGTGAGGGTAGGAGGACAGGCCGCCACCATCAGCTTCCTGACGGAAATTATCTAACTGATCTTCACTCAAACGGCCTTCTAAATAGGCGCGTGAGTAAATGCCCGGTGCTGAGTGACCCTGCATGAAAATCAGGTCGCCGCCCTGTTCGTGGTCGGCACCGTGGAAGAAATGATTGAAACCGACATCATAAAGCGTCGCCGCCGAAGAGAAGCTGGAAATGTGACCACCCAGTTCTGAAGACTCTTTATTAGCACGAACCACCATGGCCATCGCATTCCAGCGAATCAGTGAACGAATGCGACGTTCAATAGAGGCGTCACCCGGTGTGCGATCTTCCAGATGCGTCGGAATAGTATTCAAATAAGCCGTGTTAGTGGTGAACGGTAAGTTGCTGCCGGAGCGTCGAGCGTTATCTATTAATTGCTCAAGCAGGAAATGTGCGCGCTCAGGGCCCTCATTTTCTATCACAGCTGAGAGGGCATCCATCCATTCACGGGTTTCTAAAGGGTCAATATCGTGTAAATCAGTCATACTTAGTCTCGCATGTTCGAAGAAATTACCGTCATTTTTTATAATAAAGGCTTATTTTCTAAGAATTTGTTCGTTGTGGCGTTTGTTGGTGCGCTTGGGTTCTGTGCCGCTAGCGAACCCGGCAGTACAAGCCAGAAGGCGAATTATAGAAGTTAATCGAGCTGTAGTCGAATTTGCTAATGTAATAATTGCAGAGTACAGAATAACTTAAGTCGCTCAATTAAAGAGAGATTATCAAGGTATTCTTTTTATTGATGGTCTCTCTCCGGTATAATCGCCCCCCATTAATACACCTTCAAAGCGGAGCGACTCGATGTCTGCCAGCAAATCAAATATTAAAAAAGCAGTTCTCGCCTATTCCGGCGGCCTGGATACTTCCATCATTCTTAAATGGTTAGAAGATGAATACGGTTGTGAAGTGGTGACTTTTACCGCTGACATTGGTCAGGGTGAAGAAGTCGAACCGGCACGTGTTAAAGCCGAGGCCATGGGTATCAAGGAAATCTACATCGAAGATTTACGCGAAGAGTTTGTGCGCGACTTCGTTTTCCCTATGTTTCGCGCCAATACTATTTATGAAGGTGAGTACTTGCTCGGTACATCAATTGCACGTCCATTGATCTCCAAGCGTTTGATTGAGATTGCTAATGAAACTGGTGCGGATGCAATTTCACATGGTGCCACAGGTAAAGGCAATGATCAGGTGCGTTTTGAGCTGGGTGCTTATGCGTTGAAACCGGATGTGCACATCATCGCGCCATGGCGTGAATGGGATTTGAACTCGCGTGAGAAGCTGATGGCCTACGCGGCTGAGCACGGTATTGAAGTCGATTTCAACAAGGGTAAAAAATCCCCTTATTCGATGGACGCTAACCTGCTGCATATTTCTTATGAAGGCGGCATTCTGGAAGATCCATGGGCAGAAGCCGAAGATGATATGTGGCGCTGGTCAGTTTCACCCGAGCGGGCTCCAGACAAAGCTACCTATATTGAACTAACTTACGAGAAAGGCGACATCGTAGCAATTGATGGCAAGGCCATGAGTCCTGCTGACGTGCTTACTGAACTGAATACCCTTGGTGGTGCTAATGGTGTTGGTCGCCTCGATATCGTCGAGAATCGTTACGTTGGTATGAAGTCACGCGGTTGCTATGAAACACCCGGCGGCACCATTATGTTG
>Ga0224506_10000680_pt1 | contig 27010 bp, 24 predicted proteins | sample SF_Jan12_sed_USG_2_FD_169108 | JGI IMG/M metagenome (GOLD analysis project Ga0224506, IMG submission 169108) | Sediment microbial communities from San Francisco Bay, California, United States - SF_Jan12_sed_USGS_8_1 | ecosystem: Environmental > Aquatic > Marine > Sediment | place: USA... | reverse complement strand
CAAGACAAAGGTACTTTACCAGCCACTGGGTATTGTCGGTATTATTGTTCCCTGGAACTACCCGTTATTTCTGGCACTGGGTCCAATGATTACAGCTTTTTCCGCCGGCAATCGTTGTATGGTTAAGATGTCTGAATACACACCTGCTCTGGGTGCTCTATTTGAAACGCTTTGCCAGCAATATCTGGGACCTGAATTGGTCCAGGTAGTTAATGGCGATGCCAATACCGGTCGTGAGTTCTCGCAACTGCCTTTTGACCACATCTTATTTACCGGATCGACAGCTGTCGGCAGACACATTATGAGTGCTGCTGCAGAAAACCTGACACCCGTCACGCTGGAACTGGGTGGTAAATCTCCGGCACTGATTAGCCGAAGCATTCCTATACAGGAGGCTGCCAGGCGGTTGGTTTGGCCTAAAACGCTTAACAGCGGTCAGACCTGTACTGCTCCTGATTACGTATTCTGCCCCGAAGAACGATTGGACAGCTTCATTAATGCTTTCAGAGATGAATATCTGGCGCGTTATCCAACATTTGAAGACAACCCTGACTGCAGTTCGATTATTAACGCAACCCAGCATCAGCGCTTAACCGATGCCATTAAGGAAGCAGAACGGTTGGGCGCCAAGGTGATTCAGCCACATGCACCAACGGCTGGCAGTCAGAAATTACCTCTAACATTGCTGATCAATGTCAATGATGACATGTCGATTATGCAGCGGGAAATATTTGGTCCGGTCTTACCCATTTTGACCTACAAGACATTAAAAGAAGCCTATGAATATACCTCAAGCAAACCCCACCCTCTGGCATTTTACTTTTTTGGCTTTGACCGCCGAGAGTGGCGCCACGCAATATTTAACACGCAATCTGGTGGTTTAGTGATTAATGACGCAACGATCCATGTAGGAATAGACAGTATTCCATTTGGCGGCGTTGGTCAGTCAGGCATGGGTGCCTATCACGGAAAAGAAGGTTTTATCAACATGTCTAACGCCAAGGGTATTCACATTAAAGGCCGCATATCTTTAACCGCTATGGCTGGAGCCCCCTATAAAAGTTTCATCTCCCAACTGATTCAGAAGCTATTTATCCGCTAAAACCAAGGCTCCATTACTACTAATTAATCAACGGAGCCTTGGCTTTATATACAAATCTAATTTGTGACTCATCACATTTTCAGCTAATATTCGCGCCGATTCTTAACAGGGCTAACCTATTATGACAACTGTAGTTTATCCAGGTACCTTTGATCCCGTAACCAATGGACACCTGGACCTAATCGAACGTGCGGCAAAACTGTTTGATAAAGTTATTATTGCGGTTGCAGCAAGCCCTAAAAAGCGTCCACTGTTTAATCTGGATGAGAGAGTGGAGCTGGCTGTTGTGGTAACCAGCCACCTTGATAATGTCGAGGTTAAAGGTTTTCGGAACCTTCTGGTAGATTTTGTAGTCGAACATGATGCATCAGCAATATTAAGAGGTCTTCGCGCAGTTTCTGATTTCGAATACGAATTTCAACTCGCGAATATGAACCGCCAATTGGCACCCCATATTGAAAGTATTTTTCTGACTCCAACTGAACATTTGTCATTTATTTCGTCGACAATGATCCGTGAAGTCTCTTCATTAGGTGGTGATGTCAGTAAATTTATCCACCCTGTTGTTGCTACTGCACTGAATGATGCTCACTCATTCAATGCTAATCAATCTTGAGGAAAAGACATGGCACTATTAATTACCGATGAATGCATTAACTGTGATGTTTGCGAACCAGAATGTCCAAACAATGCCATTAGCGAAGGTGAAGAAATTTACGAAATTGATCCAAACCTTTGTACCGAGTGTGTTGGCCATTATGATGAACCCCAGTGTGTTCAGGTTTGTCCTGTAGACTGTATCCCTAATGATCCTGACCATGTTGAGACTCAGGAACAATTGATGGAAAAATATAAACTCATTACGGTCGCCTAATCGTTTCTATCTATTTCTGCACCTTCCGGATATAGGGTGCAGAAAATGTTATAGAGTATCCTTTAATGCTTTTCTAACCAGACTTAAATGCCTCCGGCTTATTTCAAGCGGCTCCTCTACTCCCTGCAACCAAATAAACGCCTGACCTTTCGAATCTTTTGAAACCCTAGACACATATTTTTTAGCCACCAGAGCATTTCGATGAATCCGAATAAAATAGTAATCAAACTCTTCTTCTAGCTGCTTTAGTGACTCATCCAATAAATATTCGTGTTCCTGTGTTTTCACCTGAACATATTTTTGTTCTGCTTTGCAGAAATAAATATCATCCAGAGCCAAGAGTTCCAATCCCCGGTGACTGTTGATAGACAAATGAGTGCGATTGACACCGGGATTTTCTGCTGCCATAAGGCTTGCGGCTTGAAGTTTATTAATCTTGGATGCTTTCTGAATTGCTTTCTCCAGGTCGATTAAACGCACCGGTTTCAACAAGTAATCAATAGCCTGTACTCGTATTGCTTCCAACGCATGCTCTTCAAAGGCCGTACAAAATATGATGGCCGGAGGCTCATTCATCTGACTAAGGTGTGCTGCCACTTCAAGACCGCCTAACCCGGGCATCCTAATATCCAGTAACAACAGATCAGGCACGTGACGATTAACCTGATCAATCGCATCCAGACCATTCACAGCCTCCCAGACCTGAGAAACGGATGGCAAATTCTCTAAAAACCGCGCTAATCGCTGACGGGCGAGCGGTTCATCATCAACTATTAGAATTTTCATACGAGTTCATCCTATGTGCCTCTTACTAAATCTAAATAATTATCGATTCAGAATACTGTTATTTTTAACACGTATTAATTGCCTGACTCCCTGGGTATCGAAAGAATACAAATATACTGATCGCCCTGGATATAGTTCTTCACACTTGCCTCCCGACCAAATAAAACCTGTAACCGATGACGAATATTGTCGACACCTATCTGATTTCCATGCGTTCCCTGAACCTCATCTGGCAACGGATTTGTCAGCGTTATTTTTAGCGAGGATGGCGAATCATGAATACTAATATTAATTTCACCTCCAGCTGCCAGATTTTGAATGCCATGGACAATAGCATTCTCAATTAATGGCTGTAACGTCAGGTGCGGTATTTTCCAAGATGTTGTATCTGCATGAATAGCCCAGTTTTGTCTAAGTCGATCTCCTAACCGGAGAGATTCAATAAACAGGTATCGTTTGCAAAGTTCAATTTCTTTTTCAAGACTTACCAGGTCACTGGAATGATTTAAACTGGCGCGAAAAATATCAGCCAAGTCCTCAACTGCCTTTTCGGCACTCTCTGGATCAACCGGAATTAAACTGGCGACTGAATTTAAACTATTAAACAAAAAATGAGGCCGTATTCTTGAATGTAATGCTTGCAACCTGGCTTCTAATTCTGACTCTGACTGCCTCACCAATTGATATTGCAGATAAAAGTAGCGTAGTACTAACGCAGCAATTAGCATGGTAAGTGCTGTATGGCGTAGCACTGTATTCCAATCAATACCCTGAGCATTTAATAAAATCTGACCCACCAGGCTAACCAGAAAACCATTGGTTACGCAAATCACATAGGCAGCCAGTAATTTTTTCCAGGGTTTAAATCTGACAAACAGTGGTTGTGACCAACAAATCAGTGCCGCACTGACCAGACACACCCACTGAACATGAATGGTAATGATCGCTAGCCTTTGCCAATCAAATGATGATGAACTCTGATCTGCTAACAACAGCAAAACGACAAAGACCTGAGCCACAAGCACCAAAAAAAATACCGCTTTATCCTGACAAAGGTTCGGAAGTACCGATACAGAGGGTTGCTGAGAAGACAATTTTTTACCTTCCGGGTGATTAATGTGTAATTTCTTATACGGGTCACATAGAATCTACCAGTCAAAAATCCGAGTTGCTATGCCAATCTATAAAAAAGCGACTAAATCTGGCATTCTTTAGCGATTAAGCATTGTTATTCGTATCAGACTTTTTAGAATGCGATACATAGATATCAACTAACACCACCAGATGAGTAATAAAAAATGAGTGATCAGACTAATTCTGCCTGGGGCGGACGATTTACAGAGGCAACGGACCAGTTTGTTGCTGAATTTACCGCGTCTATAAATTTTGACCGTAGAATGTATCGCCAGGACATACAGGGCTCAATTGCTCATGCCACCATGTTATCGGAAGTTGGAGTTATTTCTGACAGTGAATGCCAGACAATTGTTTCCGGCCTGGAGTCAGTACAAAAAACCATTGAAGCAGGAGAATTCAACTGGAGCGTCGCGCTCGAAGATGTTCACATGAATATCGAACATGCCCTGACTCAGGCCATTGGTGACGTGGGGAAAAAACTGCATACAGGCCGGTCTCGAAATGACCAGGTCGCCACTGACATCAGACTCTACTTACGCGATTCAATCGATAATTTGATTCCTCTCATCTGTCGATTGCAGAACAACCTCATTGAACTGGCCGCTCAACATACAGAAACGATTATGCCTGGCTTTACTCATTTACAGACCGCTCAGCCGGTTACCTTTGGGCACCATTTATTGGCCTGGAATGAAATGTTACAGCGTGATGCTGAACGCATGCAAGATTGCCGAAAACGGGTCAACATTATGCCTCTTGGCAGCGCAGCATTGGCGGGCACTACCTTCCCTATCGACCGAAACCGCACAGCCGAGTTACTGGGTTTTGACAGACCCAGTGAAAACTCCCTTGATTCGGTTTCAGATCGGGATTTTGCCATTGAATTTAGTGCGGCCGCCTCATTAATCATGATTCACCTAAGTAGAATGAGTGAAGAACTGGTTTTATGGACGTCAGCCCAATTCCAGTTTATCGATTTGCCTGATCGCTTCTGTACCGGATCGTCAATCATGCCGCAAAAGAAAAACCCGGACGTACCTGAATTAGTTCGAGGAAAATCCGGGCGAGTTATCGGACATCTGATGTCATTATTAATGCTGATGAAATCGCAACCTTTAGCCTATAACAAAGACAATCAGGAAGACAAAGAACCCTTATTTGATACTCTGGACCAGGTTTCTAACAGCCTGATGGCGTTCGCAGATATGATACCTGCCATCGAAGCTAAAAAAGATTTCATGAGAGAAGCCGCGTTCAGGGGGTATTCAACCGCCACAGATTTAGCGGATTACCTGGTTAAAAAGGGTATGCCTTTTCGAGATGCCCATGAAGTTGTCGGCAAAGCGGTCGCCAAGGGGCTCAATGATAAAAAAGATTTATCAGAACTGACGCTTGAAGAATTACAGGTATTTTCGAATACCATTGGAGACGATGTTTTTGACATCCTAACCCTGGAAGGCTCGGTAAATGCACGAGACCACTTTGGAGGTACCGCACCTGCTCAGGTTGCAGCAGCCTGTCAAAGAGCCCTGACTAAACTGCTGACACAGGTATAGACATAAACCATGATTACTTTTGCGAGCGACAATTACGCCAGTGCCAGCGACCGGGTGATGCAGGCCATTATCCAGGCAAATCAGGAACATGCTCCGGCCTATGGTGCCGATGCGTTCACAACAAGAGCAACCGAGTTAATTCAGCAGTCGCTTGGCGGTGACTATCCGCTTTGGTTTGTTGGCACAGGCACATCAGCGAATACACTGGCACTAAAAGCCATACTAAAAAGTTATGAAAGCGTTATTTGTGCTGACAGCGCCCATATTATCACCCATGAAACCGGCGCTCCTCATCACATTATTGGCGCTAAGTTTCTAACATTTCCTGCCAATAACGGCAAAATCTCACCTGAGCAGATCACTAAAGCGTATGAGGCAGAGACTGCATGGTCGATCCATGCGACTAAACCCAAGGTCGTCAGCATCACGCAAACGACAGAGTTAGGGACGGTTTATAGTCTTGAAGAACTCAAGGCGATTCGACAATGCTGTGATGAATTGGATCTTTATCTGCATATAGATGGCTGCCGTATCTATAATGCTGCCGCCTCTTTAAGCTGTTCACTCGCCGATATCGCTCAATATGCCGACGTATTAAGCCTGGGCGGCACAAAAGCCGGCCTGATGTTTGGAGAAGCAGTGGTGTTTGTCAATAAAGACCTGGCACCCGGGTTTGAGTATTTACAAAAACAAGGTTTACAGCTTTTTTCTAAAATGCGTTATTTGTCGGCACAGTTTGTTGCCTTGTTTGAGCATGATCATGGATTGGAGATGGCGCAGCATACCAACCAGTTGGCAAGCCGACTGGGTGAAGCATTAGCCCGTATTGAAGGTTGTGTAATCGATACACCGGTTGAAAGTAATATGATCTTCGTTGAATTGCCAAGCCATATTGTTGAGCAGCTACAGGCACACACTCATTTTTATTGTAGGCCTGGATCTGCATCGGCACGCCTGGTTATGTCTCATGATGTAACCAGTGAGCACGTCGATTCGTTCATAACACACTGCCAAAAATTAACCGAATAACAACTAGTTTCGGGGCAAACATCTTGTTAGCCGCTGGATAAAACACGAGGGGTTTAATCCAGTGGCTATCGAATGAGCTACATCCAAATATTAACAAAAACTATCTGCCTCTTACGTGCCAATACATAGGTAAAAGAACCGTTTAGAGCAGCCGTCAAAGGGTTGATTTCATATTGCAAATACCTCTGACTAAACAATAAAAAAACTCAAAAGGCACACACCCTGGCACTGCATACTTCTGACCAGGGGTCTTTACAGACATTAGGCTCGGCTCGGTTCAATTACATGTATTTTTTAACTAAACAACCCCAACTTATCCAGGGGTTCAATCACGCTATTTGATTGAATTTTAAAGAAAACGCCCTATAGTAAGCTCACCTGAACCTTTACGTTATATTTAAAGCCTGTAGAGCAAAACGCTTCTACACACTGGAGTTAAGCTGAAATATGTCACATAGAATTTTGGATGAGCTTCAGAACCAGCATCAACAACTCTCATTATTTTTATATAGTTTCAGACAACAGATTCAACGCTTTTCTGATCCCAATGCAAACACCAGTATATTTCTGATATTAGAGATGCTCGATTTTATAAACCTGTTTCCAGAACAATTTCATCACCCGGTCGAAGATCATATTTTTAACCTGCTATTAAAAAAGAATATAAGCGAAACTAGGCTGATTAAAGATATATTGACACAGCATGCAGCACTGGAAATGACAACGAGCCGTATCAGAGACGAATTTACCGCTTTGGCGTCAGCCTCTGCATCGCCAGCAGAGTCTCTTGTTGAAGACACACTAGAATATATCGATGTCCAAATGGAGCACCTTTTTCACGAAGAAGAAGAGATCTTTCCGCTGGTTGATGAACATTTTGAAGATCAGGACTGGTTGCTTATTGAACAGGCCATTGAACCCTTTGTTACCGACCCGGAAATTGATGCATACAAGACATCAGCTATGGAGATTATTGAACACTTTGTCCGAATAGATACGAGTTTTGAAAATCCGGATCTAGATCCCTTTACTGACACACAAATTGACGATTAACCCAGACAATTCAGGACCTAACATGCCATCCGTTAAGCAGATTAGAAAGTTTCTAGCACCGACTATCATGGTTATACTGTTAATTATCAGTGTAATAGCTACCGAAAAAAATTCCGATTCAGTGGTGTTAAGTACACTAGCTCCAATATCGACCCTGATTCTAATGCTGTTGCTTATTTCCTGGGTCATTGGCTTTCGCAGTCACCAGGCCCGGGAAAGACGCCCTACCCATAGAGAGAGCGGTGTTACATTTCCGCATGATAAAAATAATAAAACCAAACATAAATAATCTGTAATACGCCTGAAATGTGAACATCAATTTTTAAGCATATGAAAATAGTATGTCAAAATGCGATCAGGTGAATTACCGCCCTGAGTACAATACCCGATATGGCACCAATGATTGCGGGTTTAACCACCGACTGCACGCGTTTTCCAGCCGTAAGCAATAAAGCGACTCCCACAACATCAAAAGGATTGAGTGCGATTCCTGCCATTCGATTTAATTCTTGCGCTGTGAGCACGCCCTGATTCATCAGATCTATGGTGACACCAACAAAGGCAGTCCCGCCGGCAATAAACTTGGTAACGAGCGGAAGAACCACGGAATCCGGTAAACCAATCAGACTCAAAAAAGGCGTTAATAGCGGGATGATTAAGTCAATCACACCAAATGCGTCCAGTAAATTAACGACACACAGGGATAATATCAGCAAGGGAACCATGCTAAATACCAGTTGCAGTCCTTCCTGACCACCTTCACTTAATATTTGAATAATTGTTTTCTTATCTTTGGCATCAGGACCGAATGACATCATGCTGGTGTCATTCGCTATTTCGTGGGAATCATCAGACTTGAACACCAAATAATAGGTCACTGCAGCAGCAAATAGGCCACCAGCTAATGATGACAGGTAGATAAAACTGGCATTCAAACCAACCACGACTAATGGGTAGACCACATTCGCCTGCGACATCACTAATAACATGGCTAATGTCGCAGCAATTTGCCGCCTAACAGTAGGTCCCTTATCCATAATACTCAGGGTAGCAATTGGCGCAGCAAAACTTACGAACATCAGTTTAACCATAGCAAAAACGCCCAGCCCCGGAATGCCAAAAATACTGGAAACCGGCGCCAGTTTATTAGACACCCATGCCAATACCCCTTTGGCTTCCAAAAGCTTCATCACTGACAACATCACCACCAAAACGGGTATTAATAGATAAATGGCCATTTCCAGAGCCGTACGTCCCGACACTAATATTATGGACACCAGAAATTCCACAAAAACTCTCCCACTCAATTAAGGTTTACATCTATACAGGTTTAATCCCGACCATCCAATACTTCCGTCACAGAATAACACCAAATGACAATGAAAATTTAGTAGGCATATATTTTTGGTTAGAGGATACTAGCCACCACAAAGTTAATGATCAAAAGGCACTTATGATGACCGGTTTAGAATCTATATTAGGAGCCCTGGCTCCGATTTTCGTTTTAGTCATCATAGGTTATTTAATGGGTCGAATTCGGTTTCCTGATGCCAACTTCTGGCCCCAGGCAGAACGATTAACCTATTATTTTCTGTTTCCAACGTTACTAACCTACAAAATTGGCTCGGCAAATCTTCCTTCCGGCACCATCAGCCATGTTATATTCAGTTTGATTACGCTACTGATAACCAGCTCAATATTGGTCCTGATCCTTGGGTATTTTTTCGAAAAAAGTCACGCAAAATTAACATCAGTATTTCAGGGCGGTATTCGATTTAACACCTATGTTGGACTCGCTGCCGCTTCTGCCTTATTTGGCGATGAGGGTCTGATTTGGGGCGCCGTATTTATGGCCGTTATGATTCCAGGCGTCAACATTGCCTGCATTAGTTGTTTTGCCGTACTTATTCCTGAAAAAAAGCACTCACTCATGAAAAACCTATGGATAGGAGTGTCGAGAAATCCGCTTATTTTGGCCTGTTTATTTGGTGCCTTACTGAATATAAGTGGCATTGGTATTCCTTCAAAGATTGCGCCGTTACTTGAACTTATTAGCGGCATGGCACTTCCATTAGGGTTATTGGCCGTTGGCGTGGGGTTAAAGATTGGAGAGTTCAAACAGGCTAGCCTGCCATTATGGTACGCGACTATATTTAAGCTTATTATTTATCCAGTATTATTTTTGATGCTGGCAAAATGGTTTGGCTTATCGGAGATCGTAACCGGAGTATTACTGCTATTTGCCGTCCTACCGACCGCTCCTTCTGGTTATATACTGGCCAGACAACTCAAGGGTGATGCTGGATTAATGGCCAATATTATTACATTACAAACTATGGCGGCCATGATTACCATGCCACTAATGATGACATTACTTTTTTAGACGGACATTAATGGCTGTTGGTTGGAAAAATTTGTGATGATCCATCATGATATCCTGGGCCCTATCGATAGCAATGGGCGCGCATCGAATCATCCTTGCAGGCATTAACTGACTTAACCTAATGACATAATCAGGTCGTCGTGACCCAAATTGCAGTCGCCTAAACTTTCACTTGAATTACAATTCAATTTTATGTGTTTTAATCCATGTGTCAGAGAACAATAATGTTTGATAAAAGCTAAAATAGTTTGATAATTTTTGTTAGAAACCTGCATAGACAGGAACCGGGTATCATGCAAAGGAGCCGGTTGTGTCGTTCATTTGATCAAGTAAGCTTCAGGTGTTGTGACCCTGATATTTTAGTTAACAATTGCAATAGCCTAATGATCACCCGATATCGCAGGCTAAAGACTGCTCCTACAAATAATAAAAGCCTGTTGAAGTTGTGTCACGATCATGTTTACCAACGCATAGAAAACATTCGCTGATGAATCAGCTCCTACATGGTTCAATTGAAGCCTTACCCGATCCATTTCAACACAGCCATAATGGGTAAGAGTCTGCTTTAGCTGACGATTCTTTTGAACTTTGGTTAAACACTAAACAGCCGGATCGAAATGCAACGTGGACTTTGTTAGGCGACCCAATACATCTGACAGGCTCCTAGATCGCCTTTGCAGCTCCAATGCAAGCTCTGAGAATTATCAAACTATATTTCATTTTTGGTTAATTAATAAGCATTAAGTGGCAGTTTTTTATCAAACTTTATTCCATGCCGACACCATGGCCAAGGGTCATTTTTTAATATCTTTCGCTTAGGGTGTTTTTACAAAATTAAAAGGCAACGAGCTTTAAAGCCCGAGGGATATAATAGATACAATTACCATCAAATATCTTTGCAGTTTGAGATATACTGAGATCCACAACCGAGAAATGATGTCCTAAACATTATATTTCAGAGCCTGTAAATATGAGATTAAAAACCTACGTATCATTAATCACGATCGTCAGCATTGCAGCGATCGGTGGCCTTTTTATTGTTAAAAAGCCGGATGGTACACCCTGGTTGACCCTTGAAGATGTCACACACTCTTCATCAAATATCACCAGGGTATATCGATGGAAAGAACAGGGAACCTGGTCCTACGCTGGTGAAATACCTGATGACATTCCTGTTGAACTGGTGGAAATGATTGAAATTAATCCAGATACCAATCTGATACAGGGCTTAAAACCGGAAAAATCCGAAGACCAAAACAAAGGTTTGCAAACCCTATCTTCTTTTGGGCAAAATGAGAGCAACTCAAAGCAGGAAGGCAGTTCATCAATGTCTATTCCTGTGCCACTGACTATTCAACCCGATCAGTTAAACCAGTTATTTGAAGATGCAAAAAGCATCCAGAGCTTTATGAATGAAAGAACAAACTCCCTGGATGCACAAACTGATTACTAGTCATTGTTAGAACTAGCAGACTGGCATGAACTGACAAGGTACCCGCAAGGGATCAATTTGTCGGCTTAAATCAACAATAGAAATCGAGGAACACATATGGATCTTACCAACAAGGTTGCCATTATTACCGGTGGCGCATCGGGGCTTGGTAAAGCAAGCGCAGAAGCGCTGATTAAAAAAGGCGCCAAAGTCGCCATTTTTGATATGAATATAGACCTGGCAACCAAAACAGCAGCCGACTTGGGTCCCCAATGCATTGCGGCTGAAGTCGACGTTACCAACGAAAATTCAGTGGCTAGCGGCATCAGTGAAACACTGAGTAAATATGGACAGATTGACATACTGGTGAATTGTGCCGGAATCGGACCTCCAGCCAAGGTAATCAATCGCGAGGGTGAGCCCTTACCCATGGCGCAATTTACCAAAATTGTGGATATTAATTTATTCGGTACCTTCAATTGTCTGAGGCTGGCTGCAGCTGAAATGGTCAAAAATGAACCACACAATAGTGATGGCGGCCGCGGGGTTATCATCAATGTTGCCTCTGTTGCGGCGTTTGATGGCCAAATCGGTCAACCTGCCTATGCTGCATCTAAAGCCGCTGTTGCAGGAATGACCTTACCCATTGCCAGAGAGTTTGCCTTTCATGGCATCCGGGTTAATACCATAGCCCCTGGCTTGTTTATGACACCACTAGCAGAATCATTACCAGAAAACGTGGTCGAAGCCCTGGGTAATAGTGTTGAATTTCCAAAACGATTGGGTAAGCCAGAAGAATTTGCACACCTGGTGGTCACCATGGCAGAAAATGATTATTTTAACGGAGAAGTAGTCCGTTTAGACGGTGCCATTCGTATGAAAGCCAAGTAAAAACATTGGCTCGCACCTAACATCGTGTTCGCTTGAATCGGGCACGATTTTTTATCTTTATCCGGGACACACCAAATAAAGTTAACCTGAAGCAGGTTCCGTTGCCCCGCCCAATTGCCACTGGGCATCTATAAAAAGTTGCCACTAATTATTACCGTGCCTTCACCTTAAAAAAATGTAGAATATATAAATAGAAACTTATTGATGAGCGCCATATTCGTTGGCCTCTTCATATAGACAAGACCATATTAAGGTCTTAAATACCATCAACAGCCCAGGTAATCAGGAGAAAACCCGTTGAGTTTCATTAACTTTTTTCGATCGACTGCGCCCTACATTCATGCGCATCGAAATAAAACGGTTGTCGTGCTGGTAACGGGTGAAGCCATTCACCATTCAAATGCATTAAACATCATCCCGGATCTGGCTTTGATGAATAGCCTGGGCATACGACTGGTCCTTGTCTTCGGTTCTGAAACACCCGCCGATTCAATGATAGGCATTCAAGAACCTCTGCATAAACAAGCCATGCAAGACACGTTGCAAAAACAAGGTGCAATTAGAAGTGAGCTTGAAGCCAGCTTTAGCATGGGTCTCATTAACTCCCCCATGCACAACTCCAGCATTCGTTGTATAAGCGGCAATTTTGTACAGGCTCGCCCTATAGGTGTCATCGATGGTATCGACATGGAATATCATGGATGTGTGAGAAATATTGACTCAGACGGCATTTCTCAGTCTCTCGACCAGCGCAGTGTTGTCTTGTTGCCACCTTCAGGGTATTCAACAACCGGTGAAACCTTTAGCTTATCTGCCCATGAAGTTGCTGTTACTACAGCCTCTGCTTTACAGGCGGACAAATTGCTCATCCTGTCAGGTTCCAATTTTGTCAATGACACGGAAAGCCTACGCGAATTGAGCCTGAGTCAGAGCGATGACCTGTTAACCAGCTTAAATCAAAATAGTCGGGAATATCAGGATATACATAGCGCAATCACTGCTACAGCCAAGGGCGTCAATCGGACCCATATCATCCCAATCCACACCGATGGCAGCCTTCTAACAGAGCTGTTTACCCGCGATGGATCAGGCCTGATGATTACCTCTGACATATACGATAGTGTCCGACCCGCAACCATCGATGATGTTGGCGGTATACTCCAGCTGCTAGAGCCATTGGAAGACAAGGGTGTTTTGGTAAAGCGCTCGCGAGAATTACTGGAACAGGAAATCAGCCAATTTGTTGTAAACGAGCGTGACGGCATGATCATCGGCTGCGCTGCCCTGTACCCCTATTCAGACGACTCCGCAGAACTCGGCTGTGTTGCTGTGCACCCCGAATACAGACACAATAATCGAGGCGACGCCCTGCTAAAAGCCGTCATTCAATCGGCCCAAACAGCGAATTTGAAAAAACTGTTTGTATTAACGACTCAAACGGAACACTGGTTCCTGGAGCGAGGGTTTACAGCATCTTCTGTGTCATCACTACCTGATCAAAAGAAAAAATTGTATAATTTTCAGAGAAATTCGAAAGTATTTCGTCTCGACCTGGCCAAATAAGGCATAAGGTTTTTGAGCGACACCCAAAATGGACAGCCCACAAATCAGGAGGTTTCGTTGAGCTTTATTAGCGCTATAGAAAAACGATGGAAAACAGTAGATTCCAATATATGTGTAGGACTCGATCCATATCCTGAAAACTTTCCAGCCAGCATCCAAAAACTACAGAATCCCATTTTTGAATTCAATAAAGCCATCATTGATGCGACTCACGATCTGGTCTGTAGTTACAAGCCTCAATTTGCTCACTATGCCGCACTGGATGCGTTAGGCCCTCTAAAGCAAACGATTACTTACATCAAAGAGAACTACCCGGACATCCCGGTTATATTAGACTCTAAGCGTGGCGATATAGGTTCAACCGCATCCATGTACGCTAAAGAAGCGTTTGATGTGTACAACGCTGATGCCGTGACCGTTAATCCTTATATGGGCATAGATACCATTGCCCCGTTTACAGAACATAAAGATAAAGGTGTGATCATACTGTGTAGAACATCTAATCCGGGCGCTGCCGAGCTACAGAATTTAACCAGCCAGGGCAAAACACTCTATGAAACCGTTGCCACACTAGCCTCGAATGATTGGAATACAAACAATAATGTTTTATTGGTCGTCGGTGCTACTGCGGCAGCTGAAATGGCTCGCATCAGACAAATAACCGGCAACATGATCTTTCTAGTGCCCGGAATAGGTGCTCAGGGCGGAGACTTGAAAGCCGTTTTACAAGCCGGCTCAACTCCAGACAAGACAGGCTTAATTATCAATTCTTCCAGAGGCATTTTATATGCCTCTAAAGGTGATGATTTTGCACAGGCTGCACGCAGTGAAACTCAAAAACTGGTTGATGCCTGCCGGGATATCTATCGGTCATTCTAGGATTCGAGCGATGACCGAAAAAAGCGATTGCTGCTAATAACTCTAATCGTTTCATCCAGCATGATCACAACATGCAGCTAACGCCAGTACCTTTTAAGCCACAGTAACCGTCAGGATTTTTGGCCAGGTATTGCTGATGATAACCTTCTGCCAAATGATATTCTTGCAATATTTTGATCTCAGTTGTGATGGTTCCAAAGCGGGAAGCATTTAATTGTTTCTGGTACATATCACGACTGGAAAGCGCTAACTCAAGTTGCTGTTGATTAGAGCAATAGATTGCCGAACGATATTGCTCTCCAATGTCATTTCCCTGCCGCATGCCCTGGGTCGGGTCATGAGACTCCCAAAACAGAGCTAACAACTGATCTGTAGATACAATTTCAGGTTGATAGATCACCCGAACGACTTCTGCATGACCGGTATCACCCTGACATACTGATTTATAATCTGGGTTATCTGACTGCCCACCGGCATATCCCGCGCTGGTAACCCAAACTCCCGCCTGTTGCCATAGCTTCTGCTCAACACCCCAAAAACACCCCATCCCTAAAAGTATCGACAAGGCGCCTTCAGGAAAATCCTGCTCCAGAGCACGACCATTTACAAAGTGAGTGTTAATAGTTTCAGATGCGTTGCTGTCATGATCCGACATGTTGTAATTACCTACCTGTACTGAAATGTTCATTGGAGTGTCCAGTATAGAATCATGTCATAAATATATAAAAATTCATTACAATTATTCGGCAGGATTGCAACTTTTCTGATACATTGAACTTATAAGGATGATATGCGAGAAAAAAGACAATGACTAACCATAGACGTTTTAGTCGAATTCAATTTGATTCTCCTGCAACTTTTACTGCAGAAAACCAAACACTTGAAGGCAAGATACTTGATATTAGCCTGAAAGGCGTCATGCTGGAGTTACCAGAACCTGCAGCATTTGATGCGCTTGGAAAAAAGGGAGAATTAATCATCGGTCAATTCGATGAAAATCTGCAGATTCGAATGACGGTCCATTGTGTTCACTCAGAAGACAACTGCCTGGGACTGGAATCCATCAGCATCGACATTGACAGTGCCGGCCACCTGCGTCGTTTAATTGAAGTCAATTTGGGATCTGATGCCTTACTTAATCGAGAGATGGCTGCTTTGGTTGAAGCTTACACAGGTAATTAATTCATTAATTGCCCTGTAAACTCCTGCACACATGACACTTAAAAAACTAATACGCTATAGATAGTTCTCTTCTAGCTTTGTTTACGTTATATTCCAAGTTATCCAATGCGATAGTTGTTGCAATCCTGTTATATTCAGGTTTTGCTAGACTTTATTTCTATGTCGTCTATTGTGTTGATTTAAGAAATGATCTGGTGCGAACAATGCGCCTCTATTAATGTCAAAATGATTTGTTTATTCGATCAATAAAAATAAAACGAGGATACTATGATATCTATTAAAAAAAGCTGGTTACCAGCACTGGCTGCTGCGACTATCTCGCTATCAATGGCTGTTCCAACAGCTGCTGAAACACTTGCTGCAGACCAAACATTCACATACCGCGTACTTGATGAGCATAGCTCTTTTGATCCAGGTATCATTGAAGACGTAAGTGGTGCTGAAATTGCTCGCGACCTTTTTGAAGGTCTGCTAACACAGAACGCTGACGGAACCTTGGCTCCGGGTGTTGCGAAAAGCTGGAAAGCTAACGCAGAAAAAAACGTGTACACATTTAAACTACGTAAAAATGCAAAGTGGTCTAACGGTGACACAGTTACTGCACATGACTTCGAATATGCATGGAAACGTGCTATCGATCCAGTATTTGCATCTCCATACTCTTGGTACATGGAAATCATGTCTATCAAAAATGGCGCAGCAATTATTGCTGGTGACATGAAGCCTTCTGAACTTGGTGCTAAGGCTATTGATGACTTCACGTTCCAGGTAGAGCTTGAAGCTTCTCTTCCTTACTTCGCCTCTATGGTTGTTCACACAACAACTATGCCTGTTCCTAAGAAAGTTGTTGAGAAATTGGGTTCAGACTGGACTAAGCCAGGCAACCTGGTTAGTAACGGCGCATATGTTCTGACTGAGCACGTCATTAATGAGCGTGCAGTACGTGAACGTAACAAAATGTACTGGAACGACAAGAACACAACCATTAATAAAGTTGTTTCTTTAGTCATTAACGATGACAACCAGGCGTTCAATCGTTACCTAGCGGGTGAAGTGGATAAAACCGAGATTCCTTCAGGTCAGTATCCACGTTTGAGCGAAGAAAAGCCTGATGAAGCACATTCTTTCCCACGCCTATGCTCTTACTACTACAACTTCAACATGGACCGCGCTCCATTTGATGATGTTCGCGTACGTACAGCATTAAGCTATGCATTTGATCGTGACATTATTGTTGAAAAAGTAACCGCTGGCGGCCAGTTCCCTGCATATACATTCACTCCGGGTGCGACTGCAAACTTCAAAGTTCCTAACGTTCCTTTTGCTAACATGACTCAGGCTGAGCGTAATGCGAAAGCGAAAGAGCTAATGGCTGATGCTGGATTCGGTCCAGGTAACCCATTAAAAGCGACAATATTGTACAACACATCTGAAGGTCACAAGAAAATTGCTATCGCAATCAGCCAGATGTGGAAGCAGACTCTAGGCGCTGAAATTACACTTGAAAACCAGGAGTGGAAGACGTTCCTGGATACACGTGGCAACGGTGACTTTGAAATCGCTCGTGCGGGCTGGTGTGGAGACTACAACGAAGCTTCAACCTTCCTTGACCTGGTAAATTCCAAGTCTGGTTACAACGATTCTAACTACAACAACCCTGTAGTTGATCAGCTGTTAGCAGATGCGAAGACCATGAAGAAGCCTAATGCTAATTACACTCAGATTGAAGAAATTATTGCTACTGAATTTCCAATCATGCCGATCTACCATTACACTGGTGTAATGATGCTGAAGCCATATGTAAAAGGATGGCCTTTCGGTAACGTTGAACAGAACTGGTACAGTAAAGATCTACAAATACTTGCTCACTAAGTTCTAAAAAAATGGATAAAGAGCACTGAGTCATCAGTGCTCTTTTTTTTGCCTTTCAAATAGCAACTCATCGACAGCTCCATTTCCTGCACAAACCTATTGTTCAAAACAGTAAGTCACTACAAACTCCCATAGCAAGGGCTCCAAGAGATAAAAATACGTTCAATTTTTTTTACAAATTTATCTTGTTTTTCCATAATTCATGAATATTTCCTTAGCCTTAATTAGCAGTACCCTTTAAACACAAGTATAATCGCCGTTCTCTGTAAAATAATAGGTTTAGCACACATGTTAAATTTTATAATAAGAAGATTGGGTATAGCGATTCCTACCATACTGGTACTCATTGTTATTTCTTTTGTATTAATGCATTCGGCTCCAGGCGGTCCTTTCACATCAGAAAAGCCATTGCCACCTGAAGTTCTCAAAAATATCGAAGCAAAATATGGCCTTGATAAGCCTTTGCCACAACAGATTGGTGTCTATATCTGGAATGTTGTAACCGACTTTGATTTCGGCCCCTCATTTCGGTACAAAGATCGTACAGTCAATGATTTAATCGAGACGGGTTTCCCAGTCACTCTGACGTATGGATTCTGGTCATTTCTGTTTGCCGTCACCATTGGTGTCTCGCTTGGTGTTATTGCAGCACTCAATCACAATAGTTGGGCAGATTATCTAGCGGTGGGCATTGCTATTGTGGGGCAGGTTTTACCCAATTTCGTCATGGCGCCATTATTGGTGTTATTTTTCACCATTTACCTTGGAATATTGCCAGGTGGAGGCTGGGAAGGTGGTCAGATTCAGTTTATGATCATGCCGATCATTGCACTAAGTACCAGTTATTTTGCCAGTATCGCCCGAATCACCCGCTCTTCAATGTTGGAAGTCTTACACTCCAATTTCATTCGAACCGCCAAATCAAAGGGTTTGCCTTCTTCCTACATCATTTGGCGCCATGCGTTAAAGCCAGCATTCCTTCCTGTGCTTTCTTATTTAGGACCAGCATTTGTATCTATGGTTACCGGATCAATGATTATTGATGCCTATTTCAGTACGGGTGGCATTGGCTTGCACTTTGTAAACGGCGCATTAAACCGGGATTATTCAACCATCATGGGTATTACTATTTTGGTTGGTGGGTTAACCATTTTGTTTAATATGATGGTAGATGTCATGTATGCCTGGATTGATCCAAAAATCCGCTATTAATGGCCAAGAGGAAATTATTTCATGTTAGTTGATCACAAAAAAGTTGAAGATATGGCCAACAATATTTCTGCATCAGAAGAAATTGCGGGTCGGTCACTATGGCAGGATGCCCGCCATAGATTCGTAAAAAATAAAGCAGCGATGGTTAGTTTATTCCTTTTAACATCAATCGTAACCTTTGCCATCATCGGCCCGCAGTTTAGTGACTGGGGCTATGAAGCTATCGATTGGGATGTCATCGGTGATGTCCGTAATTCCGGTGGACCCAGTTTTGAATCAGGCCATTATTTTGGTACTGACGACTTAGGGCGAGACCTGTATTCACGAGTCCTGCAAGGAACCCAGATTTCACTCATGGTTGGCGTTATTGGCGCATTGATCGCCGTTGTGATTGGGACACTTTATGGAGCGACTGCTGGCTACTATGGCGGCCGGGTAGATAACGCCATGATGAGACTTGTGGATATCATGATGGCAATTCCCTATATGTTCTTCCTGATCTTACTTTTAGTTATGTTTGGTCGTTCAATATCATTAATATTTGTTGGTATTGGGGCTATTTCCTGGCTGGATATGTCTCGTATTGTTCGAGGGCAAACACTGTCACTTAAGAACAAGGAGTTTATTGAGGCGGCGATTGCAAGTGGTGTAAAACCATTCAAAATCGTAACGCGCCATATTGTACCTAACGTTCTGGGGGTTGTAGTGGTTTACGCAACACTGCTGGTTCCAGGTATGATTCTGACTGAATCATTCATCTCATTTCTCGGATTAGGCGTACAGGAACCACAGACTTCCTGGGGTGCACTGATCAGTGAGGGCGCTGGGACATTACAATACGGAACTGTTTGGCAACTTGCTTTTCCTCTATTTTTCTTCGTTATCACCCTTTTAAGCTTCTTCTTCATTGGAGATGGCTTGCGTGATGCACTAGATCCAAAAGACCGCTAAGGAAGCTGATTACGATGAGTTTACTAAAAGTTAAAGACTTAAATGTCAATTTTGATACCCTGGATGGAACGGTAAATGCCGTCAACGGCGTGTCATTTGAATTAAATGCCGGCGAAACCTTGGGAATTGTTGGTGAGTCAGGTTCAGGTAAAAGCCAAACCGTGTTTGCTTTGATGGGCTTATTGGCAGCTAACGGACACACATCCGGCAGCATTCAATATGACGGCACTGAAATACTGGGCATGCCTGAAAAGGATCTCAACCGTATTCGTTCTGAGCAGATTTCTATGATCTTTCAGGACCCTATGACGTCACTCAACCCCTACATGCGGGTTAGTGATCAACTGATGGAAGTTTTAATGCACCATAAAGGCATGTCCAAAATGGATGCATTAAACGAATCCATTAAAATGCTCGATGCCGTAAAAATTCCGGAAGCAGCCAGTCGTGTACATCTGTACCCCCATGAATTTTCAGGTGGTATGCGCCAGCGTGTCATGATCGCAATGTCGTTATTATGTCGTCCAAGTTTGTTAATTGCAGACGAACCGACAACCGCACTGGATGTCACGGTTCAGGCACAGATTATGGACCTTCTTAGCGAACTACAAAAAGAGTTCGGTACGGCTATTATTCTCATTACCCATGATCTAGGAGTCATTGCAGGATCCTGTAAAGATACTCTGGTCATGTATGGTGGTCGGGTTATGGAGTATGGCAAAACTGAAGATATTTTTGCCCAGCCTACTCATCCATATACCAAAGGATTGCTACATGCAATTCCTCGTATTGACCACAAGGGCGATCAGCTAGAAACGATCCCCGGAAATCCTCCAAACATGTTACGACTTCCTAAAGGTTGCCCGTTTGAGCCTCGCTGCACCATGGCCGGTGATACCTGTTCAAACAAGGTTCCTACATTGGAAGAGTTTTCTGCAGGACGTATGCGTGCATGTCATAAAACAGTGGAGGAAATAAAATGACCGCCAATAAGAAACCATTACTTTCTGTAAAAGACCTGAAAGTACAGTTCAAAGTTTTCAAGCAAGGCGCTATGCCCTGGACTAAAGCACAAAGATTGAAGGCGGTTGATGGTGTTAGTTTTGACCTTTTCGAAGGTGAAACCCTCGGGATCGTTGGCGAATCCGGTTGTGGAAAATCCACACTGGCTCGTGCCGTTGTTCGAATGCTGCCTTCAGAATCCGGCAAGGTACTATGGATGGGCGAGCAGGATTTACTGAAAGCCAATCCGAAAGAAATGCAGACAGTACGAAGCGACATTCAGATGATATTCCAGGACCCACTGGCCTCATTGAATCCACGAATGACGATTGGCCAGATTATTAGTGAGCCACTGACCACTCATCATCCTGATCTGAACAAAGAACAAGTCGTTGAAAAAGTAAAAGCCATGATGAAAAAAGTGGGCCTTTTACCTAACCAAATCAACCGATACCCACATGAATTCTCTGGTGGTCAGTGTCAGCGCATCGGTATCGCACGTGCTTTGATTATCGAGCCAAAGCTGGTTATCTGTGATGAACCCGTGTCTGCTCTTGACGTGTCTATTCAGGGTCAGGTGATTAACCTGCTGATGGAATTGCAGAAAGAAATGGGACTTTCTCTGATCTTTATTGCCCACGACCTGAGTGTTGTTCGGCATATTAGTAACCGAATCATGGTTTTATATCTGGGTAATGTTGCCGAAGTGTCTGCTGCGGAAGATCTGTATGACAAACCTCGTCATCCTTACACTCAGGCCTTGATCTCAGCGGTGCCTATTCCGGATCCGCTAGTCGAGCGTAATAAAAATGTTATTCTGCTTGAAGGTGACCTGCCCTCTCCGTTGAACCCACCTTCTGGTTGCGTATTCCGTACCCGTTGCCCTAAAGCACAGGACAAGTGTGCCACTGCCAAGCCTGAACTGGCAGAAAAAGGCAACAACCACTTTGTCGCCTGTTATTATTCTGATTAACACCTGATGATTGGCACCACACTTAAATAAAAACCCGGAACGCCTCCGGGTTTTTTATTATTTACCCCTTCGATTAAGCAATACAAGCAAGGTCACACCACCGATAAAAATTACTGGAATATAATCTTGCGATATTTGCACTGCACTTTCTGCAACAATTGTTTAAAATCATTTCAAATATTAAAATATCTATCGATTATTAATGAGCCTTGAAAGTATCGGCCCAAGCCATTGACATCAAACGGGACAGCATCATGCCACAATATCGCTCAAAAACATCAACTTCCGGACGTAACATGGCTGGCGCCAGAGCACTATGGCGCGCCACAGGCATGAAAGACGACGACTTTAGTAAACCCATTATTGCGGTAGTCAACTCCTTTACTCAATTTGTGCCCGGTCATGTTCACCTGAAAGACATGGGCCAGCTGGTTGCCCGTCAAATTGAAAAAGCCGGTGGTGTGGCTAAAGAATTCAACACCATCGCCATTGATGATGGTATCGCCATGGGTCATGACGGCATGCTTTACAGTCTGCCCAGCAGGGATATCATCGCCGACTCCGTTGAGTATATGGTCAATGCACATACGGCAGACGCCATGGTCTGTATCAGTAATTGCGATAAAATCACCCCCGGAATGCTAATGGCCGCCATGCGCCTGAATATTCCTGTAGTCTTTGTATCCGGTGGCCCCATGGAAGCTGGAAAATCTAAACTGGCTGACCACGGACTTGATCTGGTTGATGCCATGGTCATTGCTGCAGATACACGCGTCGATGACGAGACCGTTGCAGAAATCGAACGTTCAGCCTGCCCTACCTGTGGTTCCTGCTCTGGCATGTTTACGGCCAATTCAATGAACTGTCTGGCAGAAGCCGTTGGGCTGGCATTGCCGGGTAACGGCACCATGCTAGCAACCCATGCCGATCGTAAAGCCCTGTTTGAAACCGCTGGTAAGACTATTGTTTCTTTAGCACAGCGCTTTTATGAACAGGATGATCACAGTGTTCTTCCCCGTTCCATATTAAATCATCAGGGATTCGAAAATGCCATGGCGCTCGACATAGCCATGGGTGGTTCAACCAATACCATTTTACATTTGCTCGCCATTGCCCAAGAAGCTGAAATCGATTTCAACCTTACTCACATGGACGAGCTATCACGCAAGATTCCACAACTGTGCAAGGTGGCACCCAATACCAAAAATTACCATATGGAAGATGTTCACCGAGCGGGCGGTATCTATGCCATATTGGGCGAACTGGATAGAGCAGGTTTATTGCACACCGATCTGCCCACAGTACATAGCGCCAGCCTTAAAGAGGCATTGGCCAAATGGGACATCATGCAAACCCAGGATGATGCGGTTAAAAAATTCTATAAAGCAGGCCCTGCCGGCATTCCGACACAAGAAGCCTTTAGTCAGGAATGTCGCTGGCCGACACTGGACGACAATCGTGAAAAAGGCTGCATTCGATCGCTGGAACATGCCTTCTCTTTAGAAGGCGGCCTAGCGGTATTACGAGGCAACCTAGCGGAAGACGGGTGCGTCGTTAAAACGGCTGGCGTCGATGACAGCATTCTGGTCTTTGAAGGCAAGGCAAAGATTTTTGAAAGCCAGGACTCTGCAGTAGCAGGCATATTGAATGATGAAGTCACCGAGGGTGATATTGTTATTATCCGATACGAGGGCCCTAAAGGCGGCCCGGGTATGCAGGAGATGCTATATCCGACCAGCTACCTAAAATCCAAGGATCTGGGTAAAGCCTGCGCCTTATTAACAGACGGGCGCTTCTCAGGTGGTACCAGTGGCTTATCTATTGGCCATGCATCACCCGAAGCCGCTGCTGGTGGCGCCATTGGCCTGGTAGAAGAAGGCGATACCATTAAAATAGATATCCCGAACCGATCCATCAATCTGATCATTAGCGATGATGAGCTGGCACAACGAAGAATAGCAATGGAGAACTCTGACGCTCCCTGGAAGCCTAAAGAACATCGCCCCAGAAAAGTTAGTGGCGCACTGAAGGCCTACGCCCTGCTAGCCACCAGCGCCGACAAGGGCGCAGTACGTGACCTGAGCCAGCTAGACTAATTTCTGTCACATTAACGAGTAAAACCTAAGCAGGGCAATGTCATTGTCCTGCTATTCTTTCTTTGAGATCCTCTGACGTTATGAGTTTAATCAGCCAACCCTTACTCACATGGTGGGATCAATTTGGGCGAAAAGACCTGCCCTGGCAGCACAACAAAACCGCCTACTCCGTATGGTTGTCAGAAATCATGCTGCAACAAACTCAGGTTAAAACCGTTATCCCCTATTACCAGAATTTTCTGACGACCTTCCCCACCGTCAAAGACCTGGCAGAAGCCAAGGAAGATTTAGTATTACAGCACTGGACCGGGCTTGGCTATTACGCCCGCGCTCGCAATCTGCACAAAACAGCCAAACTTGTTCACCAACAATACAATGGCCAGTTCCCGCAGGATCCATTACAACTGGAATCCTTGCCCGGTATTGGTCGATCCACCGCGGGTGCAATCGCGTCATCTGCATACCAGCAGCCTGCAGCAATACTGGACGGTAACGTAAAGCGAGTACTCACTCGCGTCCACGGCATCACCGAATGGCCAGGCTCCAGCAAGGCACTAAAAACCCTGTGGCAATTGAGTGAAGCTGAAACACCAAACCAAAGAACCGCCGATTATAATCAGGCGATGATGGACCTGGGTGCGACACTTTGCAGGAGAAACAAACCTGAATGTGATCGCTGCCCACTGGCAGCCAACTGTTTTGCGGCAACCAACAAACTGACCCTTGACATCCCAGCCAGAAAACCTAAAAAAACAATTCCGGTTAAAGAACGTTGCTTCGCTATTTATGTAAACCCGTTAAATCAGGTTTATCTGGAAAAACGTCCTGATTCAGGCATTTGGGGAAGCCTTTATAGCTTTCCAGAATTCGAGTCTCTGAAAGAACTAAACGAACACCTTAGTTTACGGGGCATCAAGAGCACACAAACCACGCTAGAACCCCTAGTGCATAAATTCAGTCACTACTGGTTGCAAATTGCTCCTAGTCGCATACAGTTAAGCCATGAATGGCATTCAATTGCTAATGACAATAGCCAATGGATTGCGGTCACCGAGGCAATCCAGAAACTGGGCCTACCCGCACCCATTAAGTCTCTATTGTTGCAACTGGATCTGGATGCCCAATAACGAACACAGCAGGATAAAACATAATGAGCAGAACCGTACACTGTAGAAAATATCAGAAAGACATGCCCGGATTACCGACACCACCATTCCCGGGACCCAAGGGCCAGGATCTGTTCGAAAACGTGTCTGCACAGGCCTGGCAAGATTGGATCGCACATCAAACCAGACTTATTAATGAAAAGCACCTCAACATGATGGACCCGGATTCACGAAAGTATTTGCAGGAGCAAATGACATCATTTTTTTCGAATAGTGACTTTGATATCGCCGAAGGTTATGTACCGGAAGATTCGAAATAGGTGGTAATGAGTAAATGAATCGGCGTTTTACACCAATATGTAATAAAATTAAAAAAATCAGCAAGTTAGACAAAAAATAGCTTGACGAAAGACTCTGAAATCCGTTTAATACGCCCCCGTTGACGCAACAACTTGTCAGCAGTGCCCAGATAGCTCAGTCGGTAGAGCAGAGGATTGAAAATCCTCGTGTCCCTGGTTCGATTCCGGGTCTGGGCACCATTTAGAATTCCGAGTTAGTCCGCTAACTTCCAAAGAACCCGCTTTTAGCGGGTTTTTTGCGTTTTAGGCTGTCCAAATTAATCCACGCATTTACCCCCAAATCCAGGACGACGAGGGGGTATTTCTGGGGGTAACGTTAGATTTTCATTAACTGATACCCCCAGGGGAATGAGAACAACTAAGCCACCCAAAACTTGAACGTGGCCGAGTCAAAGAAACTTTGGATAGTCTGCCCCCATAACTCTGACGTAATTGTGACGCAAAGGTTTTGGAATGCTTTCCAACCTAATGAATGGAATTCATATGTAATTTCGTTGGCTTGAACACTAGTCATTTAAATTACACACTTCTTGATAAAGTTGAATTAGGTGGTCAACTGTCAAATCGAGTATAGGTTCGTACATAAACGAATTTAAATAAAGAACAACTCAGCCACCCTAAACTTGAACGTGGCCTACAGATTTTGCTGACGAAATTAATTCAGAATCCATAAATGATTTCGAACTGTGTATTTGAGTTGAAACTTAGATATTTGGATTAATTTGTCATATTTTGAACGTAGAAAACCCTCAGCTTGTGCTGATAAGACTAATCGTTTTATTGTTATGAGTTTTTAACCAAACAATGCTCTGCAATTGCCTATGCCTGGACTTCGTTGGTAGCCCTGTCTGATACAGTTCTCTTTAATCGCCACCGCATCACCCACAAAAGATTTGAAGTTTGCTTCAAATTCCCGACTGAGTTTTTTCCATTGTTTCGGTTGAATTTGGAGCCGAATTAAAATGGCAGGTAATTCACTATTGATTGATCCACGTTTATTATCTTTTATAGTACGGCCTGTCCAATCAATTAACTCTAGATAGTCTTTGAGTTTGAATGGAATACCCGCGGGCATATCCAATCGTTCATCACCCACAAAAGGTTGTAAATGACAGGACTGAGTTACGCTGGAAGAGCTGTTAATCTGTTCAATACGATCCTTGATTGAAGTGAATTCAGACGTTTCTGGTGTATCCGCCATCGACGCTCGAATTGGATTCAGGTCGACATAAGCCATACAGGACAATAGCGCTTTTTCATCAAGCAAGGCTTGGCACTTGAAGCGACCTTCCCAAAATCTGCCGGTACATTCATCTTCAGCATTGGCCTTACGCGCAATCTGTTCATTCAAGCACCGGTTGAACCAAGAAATATCCTGAAGCCTTCGTCGATACTCATCAATCTGGGGTTGTAGGAAAGCCATAAGCGAAGGCTCACAATCTCCTGATAAATAACGGTGTGATAATGCAGAACCTGAAAACAACTGATGCCAGCGAGTCACTACTTCAGAGTCTGTCCATTGTGCAGCACTCTCTGCATCGATGTAGAGCACAGTATGTACATGGTTACTCA
>Ga0224506_10000679_pt1 | contig 27010 bp, 31 predicted proteins | sample SF_Jan12_sed_USG_2_FD_169108 | JGI IMG/M metagenome (GOLD analysis project Ga0224506, IMG submission 169108) | Sediment microbial communities from San Francisco Bay, California, United States - SF_Jan12_sed_USGS_8_1 | ecosystem: Environmental > Aquatic > Marine > Sediment | place: USA... | reverse complement strand
TTGTGAACGTATAGAATAAGGAGATTTTCCATTAGGAGCAATCACTTCTAGTGTCGTATTTCCTTGTACAATCTCTAAAGGTGTTGGGTCATAGTCATCATAAAATTTTACTTGTATTTTGACATTTGTTATAGGAGTTAAAGGATTGTTATTTTCAGCCAGTCCAACTACAATCGTATATCCTTCAACATCTTGATACACAAATGGAGATTTACTATTCAGTGATATATTTAGAGTAGAAGGAGTGTCAGTAACTTCTGCAGAAAATGCTTGTGAGAAAGGAACCAAGAGTAGAATTAGAAATGTGCGTAAAATTGCCTTCATCATAATTTTCTTTAAGAAATGAGATTAATTTCAGGTAACATATCAAATAGTGAACAAAAAAGGTAAGAACGTTAAACCCAGTTTACACTAAAAAGAATAAAAATAAATTAAAAATTGATGTAATTTTTATTTTCTCTTTGCGGTAATTGCTAACCAGTAAATTAAGCCTGGAGTTAAACCAACAATGAGTGGTATGAATACCGGCCATGCGTCTGCTGCTGATGCCATATAGAAAAACGAAAACTTATCCTATTTAAATCCACCCAGGAGTCTGAATTCCAGCATAGATCGGAGAGATTGAAAAGTGGACCGGACGGAATTTGAATCCGTGACCCCCCGCGTGCAAGGCGGGTATACTACCAGGCTATACTACCGGCCCACATGAAGAATGAATAAAGTGTGGATTTTAATTGTTGTCTTCTTGGCAAGAATTTTATTTGAAAACACGATCGATTTAATATGGTACTTTTAGAATCACAAATCAAACTAAAAACTGGAGATATTGCACCAGATTTTGAATTAATGGGAATTGACGATAAAAAACATTCGTTAAGTGATTATAATGATTACAAGGGGATTTTAGTAATTTTCATGTGTAATCATTGCCCATATGTTAAAGCAAAAGTAGACGCACTGAACGAACTATATGAAAAATGTGGTAAAGATATTGCAATTATAGGAATCAACAGTAACGATTCTACTGATTATCCAGAAGACAGTTTTGATGCCATGAAACAAACGGCCAAAGAGAAAGGATTTCAATTTGATTATTTGGTAGATGAAACACAAGAGATTGCAAAGAAATATGGTGCAATGTGTACACCAGATCCTTTCTTATTCAATGCACAAAAAGAGTTGGTGTTTCATGGAAAAATAGACAATGCCATGAAGCCAGACGACAAGGCAACAGAAAAGACAATGATTGTCAACATGGAGAAATTATTGTCTGGAGAAAAAATTGAAAAAGATTTTGACCCATCAATTGGATGCTCAATCAAATGGAAAGAAAATTAAACTTAAATGAGTCTTGCCTAGAGATTTGTTCGTGGGCTCGTAGCTCAGCTTGGCTGGAGCGTTCGACTGATAATCGAAAGGTCATGTGTTCGAATCACATCGGGCCCATTTTTCATTATTTTAGATTTTGAGATATAGTTTGAGACCATTGTAAAATATCTTCAATTTTTTCAGATATCAAATCAGCATGAATTTTAGATTTTTTAGATACTTTGCCACAAAGGGCCAATTTCATATTTTTTCCAGATTTTTCAATTATTGGGTTTATGGAATCTGCAAAAAAGCTCAAGCCTTCATCAGTTTTGGAAAATACTACAATGATCAAAATACCAGATTTTTGTTTCCATATTTTTCCTATCAATTTTTGAAAATCAAGATCAAACAACACGTTGATTGATGAAGACATATCCCCCAAATGAGAAACCTTCCAACCATCAGAGTGATAAACTGCAGATGCTGCTTCAGAATTCAATCTGCTTTGGGCATCAGATGCCATAACAATCAAGTTTTTCTTTGGATCAGAGACAACTTGAATTTGATTAAAAATCTGTAGTGATTTTGATATAGTGTTAATCAAAAGATTTTGTTCGGAAGTTCCAATCTTTCCATCATCATATAATTTTGTCACATGTTCAATCGAAGGAAAAATTACTTCAAGCACCAAACGATTTACAGTTCCTCCAGAATGCAAACAATTACGAATTAATGAATATACTTGGTCTTCAGTTCCCTTTACCAAATGTTCAATATACTTGGGAGCTACTTTGAAATAATCATCAGGAAAACTAAATGATTCTTGTCCTGGTTCTAAAAACCACAAAGTGACATTTCCGATATTTTTTTGTCGGAGTAATCCTTCTGCTGCAAAAACCTTGAGATATTTTGACATTGTAATTCTGTTGATACCAATTTTTTCAGAAATCTCAATTCCAGACATTCCAGAAACATCATCATCCAAAATCGAAATTATTTTTTGTCTAATCTCTTCAGTAGAATATCCTTTACCCATAGTGGTCTTGGACTATGGTATTCTATAAAGACTAATTTTGATTTTCTAGAAAGGCACCATTTTAGAATAAAACATTATATACTTGGGTACTGTATAGTACGGTAAGGAAAAGTAAATTGCCAAAAGCTGGATTCAAATCAATCACTGTTTCGGAAACTGTTTATGATAAATTCCATGAAGTTTATCAAAAGAGTAAAGACGACCTAACAATGAAGGGTGTCAACAGTTTTGCAGGTTATGTTACTTACATGTTAGAAGAGATGATGCAAAAGGACAAGACCTTTGCAAGATATGCTCCAAAGATTGAAAAAATTTCAATCGATGATGATCGTGTTGTGTTAAAAGATAATATCAAAAATAGAATTGCAGAAGTTGCAATTCAAAAAGGCGAACTGTTTTGTCAGCTGTGTGATGAAAAAGATTGTGTACATGTTGGTTTTGTATTTTCATTACCAGATGTCTATGAAGTTCTAAATTCTAGAGGAATCAAAAATCCAAGATAAGGTGGAGGAGGTGGGATTTGAACCCACGAACTCCTGAGAGACAGGATCACCCATTATTTGATCTTAAGTCCTGCATGTCCAAAAGCACAAAGTGCTTACTTTGGCCAGGCTTGATTACTCCTCCAAAAGGATAAAAATCTGAGTGAAATTTAACAGTTTAGAGTTTATTCGCTCAAAATGAAGAATTATAAGGATTTTCTACTGGGTGAATTTGTGCTTCGGTAGCTCAGTCTGGTAGAGCGTTACATTGGTAATGTAAAGGTCACGGGTTCAGATCCCGTTCGAAGCTCCTAATAATTTCTAATCAATAATTCATAGTGACCAGTTCTCTTTTTAGAATTGGAATTGATTGAACGGTTGGCCTGAATCTTATTTATTTTCCAAGGTTTTGCAGAGAACATATCTGCAACTTCTTTAGAATTAGAATTTGATAATAAGACTCTGCAGCCTTTGGAATCCAAATCCATACAGAGTTCTGCCAATCTACTAAGATCATCATATGTGAAATCCTTGTTAGTGTAACTTGTAAAATTAGCAGTGTCACTAACTGGTTGGTATGGCGGATCAAAGTACACAAGATCATCCTTTTTCGCATCTCTAAGAACGGCTTCAAAATCCCTACAATTGATAGACACTTTGCTTGATTGTAAAATATGGCTTACTGAACGAAGATTATCTTCATTTACGATATTAGGATTGGAGTATTTGCCCAATGGAACATTGAATTTTCCCTTACTATTTACTCGATATAACCCATTGAAACAAGTCCTATTCAAAAATATCAATCGAGATGTTTTTTCGATTTGGCTTCTAGGGTTACTTTCTCTAATAGAGTAATAGTAAGATTTTGAATCTTTTTGATAATTTTTTTCATGATTTTTTAGTGACGTGATAAGATCTTCTACTCTATCTCTGATTGTAGTATATGACAAAACAAGATCAGAGTTAAGATCAGAAATACTACATTTTTGACTCTGTCGTTCAGTCAACATATGGAATAGTAATGCACCTCCACCCAAGAAAGGTTCGAAATAGGTTCCAAATGTTTCAGGCAAATTTTCATTTAATATTGGAATCAATTGGCGTTTTCCACCAGCCCATTTTACAAAGGGTTTTGGAGTGGAAAGGATCTGACTAAATTGTTGCTTCACATAGTATAATCACAAGATTACATATTGTCAAAATAGACAATAAAAGATCACAAGCTGTGTGGTATTTTTTAATCAAATTTTTGTAGAGAACACTCTAGAGGAAAATAATAAAATGAAAAGGAAAAGGTTGGAGTTTTAGTCCCACTTTGACCAGGCGGCCATCCATCTGTATGTCCAAGTGTTCAATTTACAACCTAAGGCTGCAAATGTACATGCCAATACTGCACCTGCACCTGCACCGAGTGCAACTGGGCTGTTATAGAATTTGCCTACTTGCGGTTCGATTGGTGTCATATATGGTGGCAATGTTGGTCTTGGGTATTTGAATGCCGTCTCTAGTGGGTCTGCTACTGTTATCAGGTTTACCATGTTGAACAATGGTAATGACATTCCTACTAGTACGCCGCCGAACAGTATCAAGGAGTGCTTGTTCTTCTTTGTTGCCCAGTATACTAAGTCCAACAGCATTGCTGATGGTAGCCAAACTGGAGTTACAATGAAGTCATATGGGTATCCTAGCGAAAACCATGCGGCTTTAGCTACCCATGTGTATACTGTCATAATTAGAGCGTAGTACGTTGCTGTGCCTGGAACGCCTGTAAATGTTAGGTAATATGTTGCACCTACAATAAGCATCAACGTTTGCGATATTGAGAATACCGTGTACGAAGTCCAAGCCCAGTCAGTGTAGAAGATGTAGTCTCCTGCATTAATTGTTAACAGTGTTGAGTTAACTGCAACTACTACTATGAATAAGTAGTGTGTACATCGTCTTAACCAGACCATAAGAAGGTGAAGAAACGGTCAGTATATAAAATTTTAGAGTATGGTGGAGATCGTCATTTTTGAGTATAAATTAAAACAAAAAAAGAACTAAAGCATTTTTTAAAAATTAAAATGAAAAAGAAAATTGCTGAAGGGGTTTCCTTCTAGTTACCAACCAACGTATAGTGATACGAATAAGCAAAATGCAGTTGCACCGGCAACACTGCCGCCAACTATGCCATTGCTATTTTTGTTGGAACCTTCTTCCATGACTTTAACACAGAAGATGTAACCTATTGCGATAATGATTGTTAGTACGATGAAGGCAAAGTGACCACTTGCTGTTGGATATGCCCATGGATAATAGAAATATCCTGCTGCAGTACCACCAAAAGTTGCCAAAATTGCTGCCCAGAATGATACTGTGATCATGCCGGTCATGTTTTCAACGCGTTTTCCAATCATTCGTTCTATGTCAGCGCTTGATGAACCGCCACCGCCACCAGAACCGAATCCTTTTGGAAGAGTCATTCTGGAATTATTCTAATTCAGATTCTTTTAAGTCTTTCTTAAATGAGCATACCTAGTACGATCTACGTTATTGAAAAATAATAAAAGAGAAAAAATGTGCTAATGCACTTTTTCTAAGGAATTGCTCTGCTGTACAATTTGCCTTCTAAGGCCATCTTGTACATCTCTGCAACGTATGGGTTCTCTCCTGGAGTTTCTGCACCAAGTTCTACGAGTCGAGCATATACTCTAACTACGTATGCTAATGCACCCATGAAAGCCACTACGACTCCCATGTTAAACATCCAGTGATTTGGAACTGCAAAGATTTCTTCTACAAACCAGAAATGCCACATCTCATTGACACCAATTGTAAACATGGTTGCAAGGTAACCAAGAATGGTCATCTTCAATCCAGTGTTCATTGAATTATTTGGGCCTCTAAGAACTGGGATTTTTCTATCATAGATTGCTGCTGCTCCCCATCCAAGTGGTAATGTGATGAAGTGGGAGTATAGCCACCAGTGAGCTGGTGTAAATGCACTATCTCTGATAGAGGTTTGATGCAAAGAACCATCAACGAAGTTATCAACTTCGACTGATGCTGCAGTAGAACCCATAGCAATAACGATGAGCCAGACTTTCTTTAGTCTCTGGATCTCAACTTCTTTTGGGATTAATGCGGGCATCTGTGCCATGCATACCATCATGTGAATTCGGAATATAAAGTAAGAGTTTGAAATAAGAGTTATTTTATATAATTTTTTACAATAAATAAAGAATATTATAGAAAAATTACATATTAATACCTTTAAAATAATTTAAATTTGATTATTTTTTTATTGATTTCATTGTTATACATCAATGTTTAACATCATTGATAATGTCGATCCTCGTTACTAAGGTAAAACATATAACGACGTGTTTCATCTCCTCATTTTAGGGATAACTATGGTCGAAAAAAGAATTTTCGTATTTGGACTTGCTGTAGTACTTGCACTAGGAACTTTAGGTTTCAACTGGGTTGAATCCGTACTTCCAACTGCAGATGCACACGGTGTCCAAGCACAACTCCAGAGTCGTTTCATCAGAATTGAGGATGAAACCTTCAACAGACAATCCCTACAAACTGGCGAAACCTTGACACTTCAAGGAACATTAGTCAGCTTAGTAGAAAGAGACCTTAGAGGATGGCTATCCATTTTCACAGAGTCTACCAACGCAGGTAATAGATGGGAGATGTTGGCAAGAGATCCACCAGGAAACGTCTTTGACATTCCAGGTAACTCAGTTGTCGATTACTCATTGTCTGCCAAAGCACTTGAAGCAGGTGTATACCACGTACACACCCAACTCAACATTGCACAAGTTGGTCCAGGACTTGGTCCAGGTCAAACAGTAGTCGTTGAAGGAGATCCAATACTCAAAGATATTCCATATACTAACATCGCATATCAATCAATTATGATCGGTGTCGGTTATGTCATTACCTTTGCAACACGACCCTGGCAAGTAATCTAAACAACCCAACCTTTTCCTTTTCATTTTCTAGATACTCTTTACGTCTAACGTAAACCAAGTTTTATCTTCTAGAAAACAATAGAGAAAATATGCTAAGTTTCAAGATAACAAAATTGGATATTTTTCAGAGTTATTTTTTTGGAGAAACAGAATTTCGTTCTGATAAATACAAAGTAAACATACAAAATCAAAGAAGAGGAAAAGTTCTAAAATTACCTTTTGAGATAAAACCAAAAAATCAAAAAATTGTTGTCAGAGTTTCAGGAAAAGAAGACTTGTTTGTTGAAGATTATCTTCCATACAAGGGAGAATCAGAATGGCTTGAAATTGACTCTGATGAGATAACATATTTTCTTGCAGATCATCAAGACCAATGCGATACAATTGAAATCATGTATGAATAAAGGAAAGGACTTTAAGGAATCTGATTAAAATCATCACACGATGAAATATCCTGGAATGGGGGATCCATACAAGAGAAATAAAACTCTCAAATTTCTAGCCATTACAGCAATTATAGCAATATTAGTAGGGGTCACCAGTTCAGTACTTCAAGGTCAGTTTAGTCAAAACGATCCTCTCAAAGTCTGTATCAATGATAGAGAAACACCTTACAAAATGAAGGTCACTTTGGAGTTGATTATTGACGGTCTTCAAACACCTATTCCTGCCAACATCAATGCAGGACTAAATGAGGGAGAATGTAAAAGAACCATGTATACGCTAACTGATGATGGAATCATCTATGTGGAATGGGAGGAAGAATACTCATGGGAAATTGGTCACTTTTTGTGGATGTGGGATTTCCCTCTAAGAGACATGGATCAGGACAAATCGACATTTTATGTCAATGATAAAGAATCTAGCCAGTTCATCAATACCCCATTGCAAGATGGATATCACTACAAGGGAGTATTTACCACAAAAGATTATGACTCATCAAAAGACAAAGATTTCCTACCAGAACTAGAAAATTAGATGTTGTAGACTCAAAAAATCAAATTTTTAAATTTTAAGATTCAATACAGTTTTCACTAGAAGGAATTAAAAATAATGAAAAGATGAAAGGTGGTAAGTTTACCAGTATTTGCCGTTGTCTGGAATAAGACCGATACCTTCTCTTTCAAAGTGTCTGTCTAATTCATCAACCCATCTCTCACGGTTGTCTTTGTAAGCCCAGCCGTGTACACGTAACCAGAATGAGATAATTCCTAGAAGGAATATTGTGAACATAATGGTTCCGAAGATGTAAATCATTACATCGTAGAATAATGGGTCGTAGTTTGGTCCTAGTTGTCCTGTAATTGTAGACAGGATGCTAAGGAAAGTACCTACGATAGGAATCATAATAATTTGGCTCTATTTGTGCGATATATACATTTCTTTTATTATCAGAAAGTACGAGATCAGTATTCATCAAGAGTGGAAAAAAGAAACTCAGTTTACACTAGGAACAGATAATAAAATAAGAGAAAAGTGAGGTTTGTTTATCCTCTTCCCATTGCTGCGTATTTACCAGATCTTCCTCTAATGAAGAATGCTCCAGCAATACCACCGAATACTGCACCTGCAATTACTGCTGCACCAACTACACCACTGGCATCAAGATATGGAGTTCCTGAACCAGAAGAGGGGTTTGCTTCAGCTGCTGCGATTCTTCTTGCTTGAATCTCAAGTGCTTCTTCTAATGTGTATGATCCGGTTTGTCCTTCACTACCGACGTTACCCATGTATTGAGCAAATGCAACTGCATTTTCTGCATACATTCCGACTGTGAAGACAGCGATTAAGGATGCTGCTAATAGTATTTTTGTATTCATACCGTTTACCTGCTCGTTTTGGCGCCAGAGACTTATTTAACTTTTATTCTGAACCCCAAATTTCGGTTCAATGTACGAGATCAGTATAAGTAACGTTTAATTCTGTTCTATAATGAGCCAAATCATGGGACGAATGCATACACACAGACATGGAAAATCACATTCAATTAGACCAGCTACACTTCGTGCACCTTCTTGGATAACTCAAAGTCCTGCAGAAATTGAAGAGTTAGTAATTAAATATACAAAAGACGGTTTGACCCCTAGTCAAATTGGAATTAAATTAAGAGATCAACATTCCATTCCTTTAATCAAACCAATTACCAAAAAAAGTATGGGACAGATTTTAGAGGAAAATGATTTGAAAGCAGAAATGCCAGAAGACCTTGAGAACATTGTTAAAAAAGCAGTAGGTCTTCAGAAGCACCTTAAAGCAAACAAAGGGGATAATAGAAATGTCAGATCTTTGGAATTAATTGAAGCCAAGGTTCACAGACTATCAGTCTATTACAAAAGAATTGGAAGAATTTCAAAAACATGGAAGTATAAATCCGTGGTTGCTCAGTTAGAGTAATGGCAAAATCACTAGATGAATCACTTTCTTACTTCAAAGATAAAATTTTAGATTGTATAAAATCAAAAAAATCAATTTCTGTTACAACTCACATAGATTGTGATGGATTAACATCAGGGAGCATAATTACTAAAGCACTAATCAGAGCAGGAGCAAACTGCACAGTTAGAACATCAAAAGAATTTAGCAAAAATGTAGTAGAATCTTTTAAAACAGATTCCAGAGATTTTCATATTGTGACGGATCTTGGAGGAGGTTTTGCAAAGGAATTAGATAAAACATTAGGAGATAATTGGATTATTTTAGATCACCATCAAATATCAGAAAACGAATTGGATAATCAAAATGTGATCAATTCATGGAAATATGGAATTGATGGAGGAGTAGATATCTGTGCAGGAGGAATGGCATATTTGGCCTCAGCCGCACTAGATGAGAGAAACTCAGATCTATCTGCAATTGCAGTTGTTTCAGCTTTGGGCGATAGACAAGACCAAGGAGAAAGAAAGTCATTTACAGGTAAAAATTTTGAGATTGCAAATATTGCCAAAGAACAAGGTTTGGTGGATATTGATTTAGATTTATTGTTGGTGGGAAGGGAAACAAGACCACTTGCAGATGCCTTGGCATTTACGTCCCAGCCATTTATCGAAGGTTTGACATGGAATAGAGATACATGTCTATCAATCCTCCATTCATCTGGAGTTAAACTCAAAGATGAGGGAAGATGGAGAGTTCCAGCCGAACTAAATGAAGAAGAAAAAAGGCAAGTGATTGAGGCAATCACAAAATTTGCTTCAGGTAAAAATGCAACAGAAATAATGTCAGAATTGATTGGATATACCTATACATTTCCAAGAGAAGATAACAGGAGTTTCTTACGGGATGGAAGAGAATTTTCAACAATGCTCAATTCATGTGGAAGAATTAACCGTTCAGGTGTTGGAATCGCAGTTTGTATGGGAGACAGAAATAAGATCCTAAGAGAAGCTGAGCTGATTCTAACAGATTATAGAAAAATGATTAGAGAATACATGAATATTTTATCCAATGAAAGATGGAGAATTTCGGAAAGTGAAACATGCATAATGGTAAATGGGGAAGATATTGTTCCAGAAACAATGACAGGCACCATCTCATCATTGATAGCAGGTTCACCTAAAAATTCAGGAAAAATCATAATCTTGAGAACAAAGGCTGAAGAAAACACAATCAAATTCTCATCAAGAAAATCATTTGGATGTACATCAGACATCAATCTTAGTGAAATAATGAGAACGGGGGCTGAAAAATTTGATGGCATTGGAGGAGGCCACAATGCAGCTGCTGGAGCAAAAATAACTAAAGACAAATTGGATGAATTTCTTAACTATCTAGAAGTAAATGTCGTTAAGGTGCCAAGTTCAAGTAATTCTCAATAACATTTCAAAAGAAAAAGCTGAAACTGTCAAAAAGGCCTTAGAACCAGACAATGTAGATTTTCCAGAAGGATTGAGTCTTTATATTGAAAATATTGATAACAACCTAGTTTTTAATTTTGAAAGTAAAAAGAATATGAAACAGCTAATAGGGACAGTTGATGAAGTGATGGAACATATTCAAGTTGCTCTAAAGGTGATTGAGTGATGTTAGACCCAAAACTAGTCAAAGAAAAACCTCAAATCATTCGAGATATGCTAAAGTCTAGATCTGTAGAATTTGATGTGGATGGATTAATTGAATCGGATCAAAAAAGACGCGAATTCATCATCAAGACTGACGAGTTACGAAAAAAGAAAAATCAAGTAGCACTAGAAATTGCTCAAAGAAAAAAGGCAGGAGAAGATGCATCGTCAATTTTATCAGAAATGAAAAATGTTTCAGAAGAACTTGCAAAATTAGAATCAGAACAATCTGATATTGAAAAGAAATATTCTAGATTGGCATTAACTATTCCAAATCTAGTTCATGAATCAGTTCCTATTGGAACAGATGAAACATCAAATAAAGAAATAAGAAAATGGGGAAAAATCCCAGAATTTGATTTCAAAATTAATGACCATATAGATATTTCAGAAAATTTGGATTTGGTTGATCTTGAAAGGGCCGCCAAAGTAGCAGGAGCCAGATTCTATTATTTGAAAAATGATCTTGTAAGATTAAATCAATCATTAATTCACTATGGATTAGATTTTCTAGCAAAAAAAGAATATTCTCTTGTTCAACCTCCCTATATGATTAACAGAGAATCTATGGAAGGCGCAGTTATTGCAGATGACTTTGAAGAAGTAATCTACAAAGTTGAAGATGAAGATCTATACATGATTGGAACATCTGAGCATGCCATGGCAGCAATGAGATCAAAAGAAATCATAGAAGGAAAAGATTTGCCTTTGAGATATGCAGGTGTTAGCCCATGCTTTAGAAAAGAAGCAGGTGCACATGGAAGAGATCAAAAAGGAATTTTCAGAGTCCATCAATTTGATAAAATTGAACAATTTGTATTTTCAAGACCAGAAGACTCTTGGAAAGAACATGAAAGAATGCTATCAGTTGCTGAAGAATTTTACCAAAACTTGGAAATTCCACATCGTGTGATGCTATTATCAACTGGAGACATGGGAAAAGTATCAGCCAAAACATATGATATTGAGGCTTGGATGGCAGGACAAAATGCCTATAGAGAAATTGTTTCATGTTCAAACTGCTTAGAATACCAAGCAAGGAGATTAAAGATAAGATTCAGAGATAAAACAAATGAAGATACCCAGTATGTACATACCCTTAACAGTACTCTGATAGCAACAACCAGAATTTTGGTATCAATAATGGAAAATTTTCAAACTAAAGACGGACACATAAGAATTCCTAGTGTTTTACAGAGATACATGGGAAATCAGAAAGAGATCTAGTGACATACCCTTATATTTTGGGTTCAAAGGTCGTTAATAATTGGCACGTAGAAAAGGTCGAGTAAAGGACAAGTGGCGAGAAAAACGGTGGATTACAGTACATGCACCAGATTCATTCAACAATGTTCCTATTGCTTATGTTCCAATCACAGACGATGAGAATGCAGTAGGCAGAGTTTTAGAAGTTACACTATATGATATTCTAAAAGGAGACCCATCACAACATCAATACAAAATCTATTTCCAAATTGATAAAGTTGAAGGGGACAAAGCATCAACAATTTTCAAAAGATATGAATATTCAAAAGAATTTTTACGTAGTTTAGTTAGACGCGGTTCATCTAAAATTAATTTTATTGCAGATATCAAAACAAAAGACGGATATATCTTTAGAATCAAACTACTTGCTTTAACACACAGACAACTTAACACATCTAGACAGCATGCTTTGAGATTAATTGCAAGAGATGTAATCAATAAAACAATTCCAGAAATGACAATAGATCAATTTGTTCAAGCAACATGTTATAGTAAAATCAATTCAGACATCATGGCAGCATTCAAGAAAGTAATTAGAGTAAGACATGTGGGTCTCGAGAAAGTGAAACTCGTTAGAACTGCAGATAAAGAAACAAAATTACTCGAAGCATAATCAAGAGTTATTCTTTTACAATAATGGTATACAAGATTGAGATATCAATTGATGTGATTGTTCATGCAACAGAAGATACATCAAAAATTTTTCAATCTTTTGAAGATACTTTAGATGTTAGAAGAGAAGATTTCACAATCGAAGAAACAGAAGGACATTATGAAAATCCAATAACTTTGTTGAAGGCAAAAATTGGGAAAAAACAGGCTCAAAATTTCATGAATAAATTACTAGAATCATTATCCAAAGAACAAGTAAATGAGTTAATTGATGAAATTGAAGAAAGGACAATAGATTCCAGATTTCATATGAGACTAGATAAACAAGAATTAATCAAAGGAAACCTAGCAGTTAGAGAAAAAGACACCATACAATTGAAAATACACACTCCAATATACAACAAAAAAGATACTATCAAAACATTTACAGAAATTTTTCAAATTGCCAACTAGATTAAATAGTAATAAAAGAACTATACAATTTGGGAATGAGGAAATAACAGCCGCTCCAGTCTGAGCGAAAGCTTTGAAGACGCCGCGACGAACCGACCCCTTTTATCGATCATGGTTTTGATAATGGATTTTTACAGTATATTTTATGGTATTATTTTAAATACGGATAGACAAACCGGAATATCGTGTCAGATTATGATGTGATAGTTGCAGGAGGCGGTCTTGCAGGTACAATTACGGCACAATCTATTTCTCATTATTCAAAGCAAAATCTGAAAATTCTAGTTGTTGATAGAAATACAGAATTTTTGCCAGGTCGAAAATCACTAGCTGGATGGGTATGTGGGGATGCATGCTCCAAAGAAGCAGTTGATTTCATGTCAAAAAGAATCAAAGTAGAATGGACTAGACCTGAAATCGAACATGATGTAAAAGGAGTCATGGCATTCTCACCAGACAAAGAAACTGCAATTCCATTTGATGGTGCAGGTTACATGTTAAATCGTCAAAAACTACCAGAGATTCAAAATGAAAGATGTAGAAAAATGGGAATTGAGTTTAAATTTGAAATTAATCTTACAGGCCTGATTTATGAAGGACAGCAAGCAGTTGGAATTCAAGGAATAGATAACAAAACAAAGCAACCATTTAAGAAAACATCAAAAATTGTAATTGATGCTACAGGAGTTACATCCATGCTTAGAAATGGATTGCAAAACTCTACCAAAGTTGAAAAGAGAATAGATAGACGAGATTTAGAGTCAACTGGAAGATACATCATGCATTTTGAACCAGGCCAAAAAGATCTTTCAGAATTTGATCCAGATTATTGTATAATACATTTAGATCAAGACATTGCCCCAGGTGGTTATGGATGGGTATTTCCAAAAGGGGAAACCAAAGTAAACATAGGTTTGGGAATTGAAAAATCTCTTTTAGATAAAAGAAACAAGAGATTAGGTAAAAAAGACAATGTAGAATCACTCATGAAAGAATATCTTCATAGAAATGTCGCAATAAAAAATGCAAAGTTATCTGAAGACCCAGAGGATATCAACAATAATTCAGGAGTCTTTCAAGTTTCAGTTAGAAGACAAAACGATTGCATGGTGTCTGGCGGATATATGATGGTCGGAGATTCCGCATGGATGCCAAAACCAATTGACGCTGGAGGAATTGGACCAGCTTTGATTGCAGGTACAATACTAGGAAATAACATTGCACAAGCATTAGAAGCAAACGATGTTTCTGAAGCAGGATTATGGCAATACAATTTAGATTATATCAAAGAATATGGATACAAAACCGCAGGTCTTGAACTTTTTAGAAGACTTGTACAACAAATGTCAAATGAACAAATTAGTTATGGTATGAAGCACTTTTTAGGAAATATGGATGTCGAGGCAATTAGTAAAGGAGAACATCCAGACTTTTCAGGATTAGGAAAAATTGGAATGATTATCAGAGGTGCGATGAACAAAACAGTTGCAGACGGACTCAGATATACATCCAAACAAAATCAATGGTTAGTAGATCATTACAACAACTATCCAAAAGATCCTTCAGAATTTGACGAATGGAACAAAACATTACATCAAAAACTTGATGAGGCTTTTGCAAAAATAGAAGCATTTGATTCTAAGATCTAATATTAAATATTGTGTAAATCAATGAAAACATACTTTGGAAGAAGTGCAATATCTTGATTGGAATAATTCAAACCATATTTTAGACAAAGCGTATGAAGCAGGTCTTTTTGTACTCATTATAGGGCCTAAAGGAACAGGAAAGACATCCCTAGTTAGAGATTTTGCTAAAAACAAGAAGGTAAACTTGGAATCTATCAATTTCAGTCTCAGAACTAGAGAAAGCCATCTGGTGGGGACAAAGACGCTTACAGATGGAACAGTAAGCTTTGACGAAGGAATATTGATCAAATCAATGAAAAGTGGAGATATGCTTTACCTCGATGAAATAAATTCGGCAGAAGCAGATGTTTTACTTAGGCTAGATGAAGCGTTAGATGATAGACGCCAAATTGCATTAAAGGAATCAACAGGGGAAGTGATTAAAGCAAAAGACAGTTGGTTTGTGGTTGCAACAATTAATCCATTGACACATAGCGGAACAAAAGAATTGCCACCTCAATTACTCAGCAGATTTCCAGTACGAATCAGATTAGAGTATCCTCCAGAAAATATAGAATTAGAAATTATTAAAAAACATGTTTCAGGAAATTATGAATCAGAAATAATTCAAGCAATTAAACTCGCAAATACATTAAGGCAAGCTGCTGCAGTTGAAGAACTATTTTATTCACCCAGCTTAAGAGAAACCATTGCCTTTGGAAAATTACTAGACAAAGGAATGTCGCCAAAAGAAGTTGCAGACATTGTTTTTGGAAATGTCTACACACAATGGGGCAATATAGAATATCAAAAAGTCAGTGACATTATAACGTCAATGTTTGGAAATTAAATGCAAACAATTCAACTTCAAAATGATTCTTTAGTTGAAATAGCAACATTTCTTGTTAGACGATGGTCTGAAAAAGACAATATCATAGTAGAAATTTCCGACAAGACAGAAACTAAAACAAGACTAAAAGAGAATAAAGTAATCTTAACACCCTTAGAAAAAAGAATAGGTAATGATTTTCAAAAATATCGACAATTTAGAACGTCATTATGGTATGAAGCAATGAGAATAAAATATTGCAAAAAAATTCTCAGTAATGATCATGCATTTGGATTTATTCTAAACGCGATGGAAACACAAAGAGTTGAACAGTTGGGAAGAAAGGTTTGGAAGGGCATGGATGATGAAATTATTTTCAACTACACATACATGTTAGTTGCAAGACCTCAATTAAATACAGTATATGGAAAAGCAAGGATAGTAGAGGCATTTTACCAATATTTTATGTTTGGTGCAATAAAAGGAGAGATTCAATCAAGCAATTTTGAAAAAATAAAAAAAGCATCAATGTTAGCTAAAGAAATTGTCAACAAGGCAATTAAGGATAAACAAGGCACTGATTGGATTGAAAAAAAAGTCACAGAAATAATAAAGATATTAGACATTGATTCTCTTCTAACAATTCCAGTATCTTTGCCATTTATGAAAGCTGGAATGGCATTATCTAAAGAAGAATTACTAAAAGTTCTAAAAATAATTTCAAGAAATAAAGAAGGAGATTTTGAAATCACAGATCCAGATTCAATAGTTAGAGGTGATGATGTGTATGATGAATACAAAGTATTGCTAGATGAAAATAAAAAGACAGAAAACAGAGGATTATCCACAGAAACAATAGGAATTCAAATTCCATCAACAAAAAATATTGATGAAACAGCAATCTATGATTTGAGATTGATTAACGGATTAAAGATGAAATTTAAAGAATGGAAATCAGGATGGAAAGAACAACATCTAAGATCTGGAGATGAGTTTGATGGAGAAAACTACATTGAAGGAAATGATCCATTTTTTACAGATATTAAAAAATCAATTAAAACAAAAATTGTGATACTGTTAGATCATTCTTCTAGTATTGCATCAGATGCAATTGAGTACAAAAAGGCCACCTTAGCACTTTGTGAAGTATTATCTTTTCTCAGAGTAAAATTTGCAGTTTATGCATTTAGCACTGAAAATAGAGCAATGGTATGCTGGTCAATAAAACCAGAAAATGTCAAATGGAACCGTATTACTGCAAAAAGATTGGCACAAATCGTTGCCAATGGCTCCACTCCATTGGCTGAAGTCTATGATAAAATATTTCCAATTTTACAGTCAAAAAGACCAGATATTTTTTTGACATTGACTGATGGTGAACCATCAGATCCGGATGCAGTAAGAAATATGACTAAATCATTCAAGGGATTGGGAATTCGCATGGTTGCTTTAGGATTAGGTCCAAATACTGTAAGGGCAACAACAATTGCAAATAATCTAAAGCTTTTGGGTTATGAAAAAACTATGGCGGTTAGTAGATTAAGTGATATTCCAAACAAGGTGATTAGCATTTTAGATGGGTAAATTTTTGATTTTACTATCAGGATATTTTATATGAAGTAAAAAATCAAGGCCATCTAGTTAAAAGACATGTCAGAAAATAGTTTTGATAAACCATTACTTGAAAAATTTGAACGAGAAATTTGGAGTAGAATCCCACATTTAGAAAACGGCAAAGTGGTCAATGCAACACCACTAATTGATCTAACCAGTGATCTTAAAGAATGTGCAAAAAAGCTTTACAAATTAGATATTTCAGACTTGGACTTGAAAGTATATGGAAAATTTGATGCTGATTTAGTATCAGGTTCAATCAAAATCAGACCAGCAATTCACATAATGCACGATGCAATTAAAACTGGAAAGTTGAAAAGTGGGCAAACAATTATTGAGGCAACATCAGGAAATTTTGGAATTGCTCTGGGACAGATGTCAAAACTTGGATTGACTGTCGTGTCTCTTGTTTCAAGAAAATTACAAGAAGGGGTCTTTAAGGAATTAAGAAATGAAAATATTCGTATAATGGATTTGGATATGGATATTTGTCCTGCTCCAGGAATGAAAGATAGTGATGCTGATGCACTAGTTGCAAAAGCAACTGCAGCAAACATTCGTTCTCAATTAATCGAATTAGGTTTTGATCCAACAAATTATGATAACTCAATTTTAGAAGTTGAAATATTATTGGCAGCACAAGACATTATCAATTTAGCAAAACTGCTTGCAAAGATTTATGATTGTTTTTGTCCAGAACAATATGATAATCAATTAAACATTGAGGCTCATAGAACAATAACAGCTGTAGAAATTGATCAGCAGTTACAAGAAAAAGGGGATTCGTTAGAAGACTATAGGATAGTTTGTTCATTTGGAACAGGTGGTACATCTGGAGGACTAAGCAAGTACATGAATGAAAAATATGGAAAAAAAGCCGTACATGTAGTATTTCCATCTCCAGGTCAAGATGTTGCAGGAATTAGAACAAAAGCTAAAGCAGAGGGATTAAAGTTGTATAATCCAGAAGCATATTTTGCTGAGCATGAAGTTGATTTTGGACAGGCAAAATATTTACTAAAATTCTTTGTAGATAAAGGTCATAATATTGGTGAAAGTACAGCACTTGCTCTGTACTCCATATTAGAAATGCTAAGTGAAGGAGAAAAAGGAAAATTTGTAGTTGTAGTTGCTGACGGTATAGAGAAATACAGAAAAAATCTAGAAGCAGCATCATCTAATCAACGGATTCAAGTTTCATTAGAAGATGCAGCATCCAGTGTTCAAGATTATGATAAAATAATTTGGGTACATACACAATATACTCCAAAAGAAGAAGGAATTGAAATGATTGCAAAATCATTAGGCGTAAATAAAGAAAAAATCACAATTCCAAAGGCAAGTACCATTAATCAATTATTGTCAACACAGCAAATTCCAGAGGAGCTTAGTAAAGATCTAGATGGATCTAAAGGTAAATCACTATTAATTTGCATGGCAGGAAATACGTCATTAATGACGGCTCAAGTACTTGCTAGCAAAGGCATAGTAACTGAAAGCTTGAATGGCGGAATAACTAATTTGCCTGAAGGGAGAGGTAAAAACCCAGGGGAATTTATCAAAGCTGCAACTGAATAGTGTCTTGAAATGTCTTTCTGTTTCTCAACCATTTGCTGATCTAATCATATCTGGGAAAAAAACTATTGAATTAAGAAGATGGAATACAAATTTTCGTGGAGAATTTTTAATTCATTCTCCATTAAAAATAAGAATAGAAGATGCTAAAAGATTAAAAATCAAAAAGAAATTTGTTACAGGTGCAATAATTGGAAAAGCACAACTTTATGATGTAAAAAAATATGATTCAATAAAAGAAATAAAATCAGATGAAAGATTTCATTTTGCATCAAAAAAATTTCAAAACAAAACTTTTGGATTCATGTTAAAAAATGCAAAACCATTAAGAATTCCAATTCCATGGAAAGGTCAATTAGGTTTTTTTGAAATAGATATTCCAAAAACAAAGATCAAAAATAAAAAAATAGTTTCAGAAATAATAGATGAAGAATATCGTTATCAGTGGATTGGACATCATTGAAGAACTGAAAATCTCAAAAAATTTGACTAGTATATATAAAGCTCATATTTAAAGTACCTCATTATGCCTCAAACAAAACCAATTGTTAGTGTAGAAAATGTTGTCGCATCAGCATCAGTAGATCAAAAAATAGATTTGATTGAGATTACTGAAAAATTTCCAGATACAGAATATCATCCTGAACAATTTCCAGGCCTTGTATTTAGATTAACTAATCCTCGAACTGCCACACTTATCTTTAGAACAGGGAAGATGGTTTGCACTGGAGCTAAATCCGAAGAGATGGCAATAAAAGCTGTCAACACAGTAGTTCAGAAATTAAGAAAAGGTAAAATCAAAATTAAAAAAGATGCAGTCATTACAGTACAAAATATTGTTGCAGCAATTAATTTAGGTGGGAAAATTCATTTAGAAAAAGCTGCTAGAACATTACCTAGAAGTATGTATGAGCCAGAGCAATTTCCAGGACTAATTCACAGAATGCTGGATCCAAAAACAGTGATACTATTATTTGCATCAGGAAAATTAGTTTGTACGGGTGCAAAAAAAGAATCAGATGTTTATCGTTCTGTTCATAATTTACATGCATTATTAGAAGAAAAAAATCTAATGATTTATGATCAATGATTAACTGTTTCAAAAATTGGCTAAAAATATTTTTGATGAAGAAAAAATCAGATTAACTCCAGAGACGGGTTTTGCTTTGGTTGGAATAGATTATTTTGCAGAACCAGGAAACCAATTGTATATAATTGAACTTTTTGAAATGTATCAAGATGCTTTAAATGCAAAAAAAGATCGAAAGAATCAGAATGAATTTTTTGTGTTGTATAAAGGAACTGGAAATGAATTTTTTTGCAGATAGATTAGAAAGATGACAAAACTTTACTAAATTTTACAAACTCTCTTATCATTTAGTTAAAAATTAAAAAAATATTGCCTAATGAAACAAGTGATTTGATCGATACATTATATCAAAAAGAAAATCCTGTTAAATCAGAACAAACATCTAAGCAAATTATTCGAAAAAGTGCAAAGGGGAAATATCAAATTTTTGATGAGGTAGAGTTTACACGTGGAAGAGAGGTCTTAGGAGATTTAATTGTACATGGGATGATAGCCTCAGGAGGAACGGATATTGACTGGCTTATTGAACATAAAGGTGGTTTTATCATATTAGAATTCAAGGGATTTCATAATGATAAAATTAACATCGCAAAAGGCCAAATGATTGCATATGAAAAACTGCATGAGAAATTAAACATGACGACAAAATGTTATCTTTATGTAGTTGGATGTGATGATATAGATTTTTCTAATCCAGATTCAACAATATGGATTTTTGAAATGAGTCAGTGGAAATCAGGTGCAATACCAAAAAACACTACTGACATTTATGGAGATGATATAGGAAAACAAAACAAATTCATTGTTTATCGTGAATATATGCATGAAGTCAGTGTAGAAAAATTACGAGATTTGGTTGATTTACATTGGAAAGAATTTGAATAAATTAAGATGTAAATGAGAATGTGCTTGAGATTATTTCTTTTCCATTATCTACTTTGATTGTATAAGTTCCAGAATTTTCCCATCCAGAGCCTCCAGCTATTGCTAAAGTAGAAAATTGCCCATTACTTTTTAGTGAAACTTGTTCTTCCCATACAAGTTCATTGTTTTGGTTTTCTATTGCAAGATTTACATTTCCAGTTGTGTCAGATACGCCACTAATTGAAATCAGATCTTTTTTGTTGTATGATTTTAAATCAGTTTGTACAGATAGTGAAATTGGAAGATTATTTGTAGTGTCAATTTTGGTGGTAATATCTGCAATACCACTAAAAGCTATTGTTAGCGCAATAACCACTACTAAAGCGAAACTACCTATTCCAAAAATGATTTTTTTATTTTTTGGTTTAGAATGAGAAATTTTTGAGACAGTTTGAAACGATTGAGTTTGTTGAAGCGGTTTTATTTCAGATAATGTGACATCTGGAATGGGTTTTTCTTCAACATGAGGCGTTTGAATAAATTCCGGTTTTTTTCCCAGATGTTTTTCAGCTAATTTTCTTACATAATTTCTTTCATAATTACTAATTACTTCATTATTTTCACAAGCCCTGTAAATCTGCTTCAGAATTCTATCATCTCCAAAATCTTTATCCAAGAGATCTTTTACATCATCCAATAACGGATCTGCCATGTTAATTTTCTCTCGAATTGATTATTTATGAATATATGTCAAAAAGCTACTTTGAATAGATTTTTTGGGCTTGAATTATGACAGTTCTGATGTAGTCCTTGGCTGTTGAGTCTGTCACTCCCATTTGTTTTGCTCTCAGATAAAGATCGGTTTCTTTAGGATTTGTTAAGTAATATTTTAAGAGATAATTGAGTCTATGAGACCTTTTTTCGTCACTTTTCATGATTTTATTTTTCTTTGGCACTAAAAAGGTCAGAGGATAATGACATAACCAACTAGAAAATATAGTATCATAAAATTTGGATAAAAACATATGATCTTTTTTAAACAATACGAAAAAAGAATGGAAATGAAACGAATTGATGCAACTATTCAAGCAACCAAAATCGGTGCAGTGACTGAGGCAATTACAGGCATTGTCGGAGGATTCTCCATCATGGAGGGAAAGGGTAGAGGTTCAGGTGCCAGACAAGAAATGAGATCTGGTAGAGGAACAGGCACCATTACTGCTGAATATAATCATGTTGCAATTGTAAGTACAGTTGTAGATGACTCAGACGTAGAAAAAATTTCCTCAGCAATTGCTAATGCAGCTTTTACAGGAAAAGGAGGAGATGGAATTATTGTAGTATCCAATGTAGAGAACGTCATGAATATCGCAACTAAAAAGAGTGGTCCTGAAGCCCTCTAATCATTTTCTTTTATTAAATAACATACAATTTGTGAAGATATTATCTGCTGAGAGGTTAACGACTCCTCTCAGGGTTGTTATCCCTTTGGGGGACATATTTTTGAAGGGATAGAATAGTATTACAATTTGAGTATAAAAGCAAAGGATTTTGAAAAACTATTGCTGGCCTTCAATTCCCATCAATGTTAGTGTTGATCTAATTTTTGGAATTTTTCGTATCTTCCAAGTAATAGTTTCTCTTAGTGCTTCAACTTGACTTGATTCTACTTTAGTCAAAATATCGTATGCACCAAAGGTTCCATGTACTTCAACAACACCTTCAATCGATTTTAGTTCTGAAATTATTGTTTCTTCAGAACCTAGCTCACAGTTTATGAGTACATAAGCTGTTGCCAATTATGATTTAGCTCCTATATTCATACCAGAAATGCTCTTTTGAAATATATAAGAATAGTACGATTTACTTAAAAATTCAACATCAAATAGGATAATTTCACAAACAAATGTAAAGGAATTTAGAATAAATTAAAAGACTCCTAAGATGAAATGTATGCATCACTCATAATTTTTTCTAGATCTTCAATATTTTTTGAAAGAGTGATTTTAGAACGTAATTTAGAACCGCCCTCAATACCTTTAGTAAACCTCATGGCCTGACCCTTGATATTTGCAAATTTGATTTTATATCTACTAGTTAAATGTAGATAATCGAAAAAAGAATCCAATCTATCTTTAAAAGAATATTCTTTGTAGGAATTGGTTTTCAAATAATCATTAATTTGTTCAAATAAAAATGGATTACCCATAGCTCCTCTTCCAATCATCACATAATCGCAGTTAGTATTATCAATCATGTGTTTAGCATCCTCAGGACTAGTAATATCGCCATTTCCAACAATCGGAATGGAAGAAATTTCTTTGAGTTCCTTTATCATATTCCAATCAGCTGCTCCAGAATAACCCTGACTAACAGTTCTTGGATGCAGTGTAATCATTTGAATTCCTTCATCTTCAGCAATTTCAGCAATTTCTCTAAAAAGGAATTTATTAGTATCAGTAACTCCAGAACGAATTTTTAGTGTTACAGGTTTTTTTACAGCATTTACCAATGTTCTAAAAATTTGTTGTGTTAAATTAACTTCTTGTAACAATGCTCCTCCTGCCATTTGTTGTGTGATATGAGGTGCAGGGCATCCCATGTTATAATCAATTATATCAAAAAAAGGTTCCACAATCTTTGCTGCTTTTCTTAAAGTAGAAAGATCAGAACCAAATAATTGAATTGAGAGAGGCCGTTCTTCATCAGAATATTCAATAAACTCTTGTATAGTTTTCATTCTTTCTTTAAGTTGACTTTCTTTTGCAACGATACTATGAATATTTGTAAATTCTGTAACTACCAATCCAGCTCCCATTTTTTTACATTGTAAACGAAGGGCAGGATCACTTACTCCTGCCATAGGAGCTAAAAATGCCCTACTAGAAAATTTTGGAAGCATATCTGAACTTTACAGATTGAATATATTTATCATACAAAGGGTTTTGTAAAAAATTCTATTTAATTATCAGGGCAGCCGTCTGTGTCTCTGTCACCATCATAATCTTCAGGATCAAGAGGACACAGATCTTTATCATTTATGATATCATCTAGATCATCATCATGGACAAATCTTTGTTGTTCTGGAGCAGTATCAGGACAACCGTCATGATCATTGTATTTATTCCAAGTTTCAGGGCTATTTGGGCATGAATCGATTGCATCATAGTATCCATCATCATCAGAATCAATTCTTGTTGGAGTTGTAGATGCTGCAGCTAATACATCAGGACAACCATCCCAATCCAAATAACCATTAAAGTTCTCTTGTTCATCAAGGCATGTATCCCATCTATCGTCTATTCCGTCACCGTCAGTATCTGGGAAACTATATGATGATACAACAGAACCGGTTGAATCAGGGCAACCGTCTTCATCTTGATAGAAATTATAAGTTTCAGGATCTAATGGACATGCATCTAACACATCTATAATTCCATCTTGATCAGAGTCATGTGTAAAGGTAAATCTGTCAGGACAACCGTCTTCATCTTCAAATCCATTAAATGTTTCAGGCTGACCAGGACAATAGTCTAGATTATCGGAAATTCCGTCACCGTCAGAATCAAATGCAAGTTTGTTATCATGAATCAAATCTGGGCAACCGTCTTCATCAAGATATCTGTTGTAAGTCTCTTTAACATTAGGGCATTGATCTATGTTATCAGTTATGCCGTCAAAATCAGAGTCTCCAAATGAATCATAATCTATTGAATCTGGGCAACCGTCTTCATCTTGGAATTGATTATATCGCTCTCCAATTGTTGGACATGCATCAGAAATGTCTGGAATGCCGTCATAGTCAAGATCAGACAATGCAAATTTTGAAAATCCAGGGACATCAGGGCAACCGTCTTTATCCAAGTAATCATTATAGTTTTCTTTTTCATCCAAGCATGCATCCCATCTATCATCTATTCCATCACCGTCAACATCTGGAAATAGATAGGATGATGTAATTGACTCTGTAGAGTCTGGACAACCGTCTTCATCTAAATAAAAATTGTAAGTTTCAGGTTCCAGGGGACATGTATCAGAAATGTCTGGAATGCCGTCATAGTCAGAATCAAGTTTAGATGATTGTTTGTCTGGACAACCGTCTTTGTCTTCAAATCCGTTGTATGTTTCTGGTTGGTTTGGACAAGAATCGAGATTATCTACAATTCCATCACCGTCAGTATCATAAGTTGATTTGTTGTTTACGACAGAATCTGGACAACCGTCTTCATCTAAATAAAAATTGTAAGTTTCTTTATTATATGGACAAACATCAAATTGATTTAAAATTCCATCACCGTCAGTATCTCCTGATATCAGATACTCAACTTCATCGGGACAACCGTCTTCATCTTGGAATTTGTTAAAATTTTCACGTTCTAATGGACACTCATCAACTGAATCAAGAATACTATCATAGTCAGAATCAATTAAACCATCAGAAAAAGCGCCAAGTACATCAAAGCAACCATCATCATCCAGATAACCATTGTAATTTTCAGGTTCGTTTAGACACTGATCCCATCTATCATCAATTCCGTCACCATCAGTATCTGGGAATTGGTATTGTGTAATAGTAGAATCAGCAGTATCTGGACAGCCGTCTTCATCTAAATAAAAATTGTAAGTTTCAGGTTTTAGTGGGCAATCATCAGAAATATTTGGAATGCCATCCATGTCAGAGTCAAGTGTTGAATCAAAGTTGTCAGGACAACCGTCTGTGTCTAAAACACCATTGAAAGTTTCTGGTTGGTTTGGACAAGAATCTAAATTATCAATAATACCGTCACCATCAGAGTCATAAGTAAATTTCTTAGTTACAATAGAATCAGGGCAACCGTCTTCATCTTGGAATTTATTGTAAGTTTCCTTAGTAAATGGGCATTGATCCAAGTCATCATAGATACCATCAAAGTCAGAATCAACTACTGTTTTGAAATCAACGCTATCAGGACAACCGTCATCATCTAAATATTCATTCCATTCTTCAGGTTCGGTTGGACACAAATCAACAATATCCGGATATCCATCACGATCAAAATCAGAATATACAGTAGTTGATTTTGCTACAGGTACGTCTGAGCACCCATCCCAATCTAGATAATCATTGTAATTTTCAGGTTCGTTTAGACACTGATCCCATCTATCATCAATTCCATCACCATCAGTATCTGGAAAGAGATATGATGAAGTAACTTGGTCTGTTGAATCAGGGCAACCGTCTTTATCTTGGAAAAAATTGTATCGTTCTGGTTCTAATGGACATTCATCCAAAGTATCAGAGATTCCATCTCTATCAGTATCTCTTAAACTAGATACATCATCAGGGCAACCGTCTTTATCATCAACTCCATTGAATGTTTCGGGTTGGTTTGGACAAGAGTCCATGTAATCTGGGTAACCATCATTATCAGTATCAGGGATTATTTTACCAGTTTCAGGAGATAAATCAGGGCAACCGTCTTCATCTTGGAACCTATTGTAAGTCTCTTTTACAGTAGGACAATTATCAATATGATCTTGAATTCCGTCATAATCAGCATCATACCATGGAACAAAGTCTGCAGGGCAACCGTCAATGTTGTTACCATATTGCGGATCATAGTCCTCTAAAAGATTAGGGCAGAAATCAATAGAATTTGGGACTCCATCTCCATCATTATCAATTACTTCAACTGCATAGATACTACCGGGCAACATTCCAATGGTAGAAGTAAGTAATAGCAAAAAGCCCAAAATAAGTTGTTTATTCAAACTGCATCACTCCTAATTGTCAGGGCAGCCATCGCTATCTGCATCTCCGTCATAATCTTCAGGTTCTAGAGGACATAGATCATAGTCATTAGGAATATCATCCAAGTCAGCGTCATGCTTGTATCTTGATTGTTCAGGCACAATGTCTGGACAACCGTCACCATCCAAGTATTTGTTCCAAGATTCTTTGTCGTTTGGACACAAATCAATAACATCAAATAATCCATCACCATCACTATCAATTCTTAGATTTTCAATTGGGAATGTGTCAGGGCAACCGTCTTTATCTGCAAATCCATTAAATGTTTCTGGGTGGTTTGGACAAACATCAAATTTGTCTGTAACTCCATCAGCATCTTTATCGTTAAACGAAGTATCTAATGCGACATCTGGACAGCCGTCAGTATCTCTATAACCGTTATACACTTCTGGTTCATTGATACACAAATCAATTTTATCTTGAATGCCATCAT
>Ga0224506_10000678_pt1 | contig 27124 bp, 26 predicted proteins | sample SF_Jan12_sed_USG_2_FD_169108 | JGI IMG/M metagenome (GOLD analysis project Ga0224506, IMG submission 169108) | Sediment microbial communities from San Francisco Bay, California, United States - SF_Jan12_sed_USGS_8_1 | ecosystem: Environmental > Aquatic > Marine > Sediment | place: USA... | reverse complement strand
AATCAGGCTCAATACAAATAGGAAAAGAATCTGATCATTTAAAAATTATAAATTCCTGATTGACGATATTATCCAATCATAATAAGCTGTTCATCCATTACCTGTGGATATTTCTTACAGGTCAAAATATTGTTGTTTGAAAAAATATTCCATTAAAAGAGCTAAAAGTGTCTTCAATTCATATCTATACTGACGGTGCGTGTCGAGGTAATCCAGGTCCAGGTGGTTGGGGAGCGGTCTTGATTGCAGGTAAACACGAAAAGCATATTTATGGTGGTGAAAAAGAAACTACCAATAACAGAATGGAGTTAATGGCGGCCATCAAGGCGCTGGAAGCGATCAAGAAGCCAGAGCGTGTAGTTGTGACGACAGATTCAACCTATGTTAAAAAGGGGATTACAGAATGGTTACAAGGTTGGAAGCTTAAAGGTTGGAAAAATGCAGCAAAAAAACCGGTCAAAAATGCTGATTTATGGCGGTTGCTTGATGAACAAAATCAACGTCATCAGGTAAGTTGGGAATGGGTTAAGGGACATAGTGGCCATCCTCAAAATGAATTGGCCGATCAATTGGCCAATAAGGGAATTGATGAATTGGCCGGGTAATTGAGAGAATTGAAATGAGACAAATTTTTCTGGATACAGAAACAACAGGATTAGAACCCGAAAAAGGTCACAAGATCATTGAAATCGGTTGTGTTGAGATGATTAACCGTCGTTTAACTGGCAATAATTACCATGTTTATCTCAACCCTGAAAGAGACATTGATGACGAAGCTATTGAAGTCCATGGGTTAACCAATGAATTTCTCGAAGATAAGCCGCTGTTTGAATACATTGCAGAAGAATTTCTCGAATTTGTAAAAGGTGCCGAGCTAATCATTCACAATGCGCCATTTGATGTCGGGTTTTTAAATCATGAATTGAAGCAGGTGGATTCTCAAATGGGGCAAATCAAGGAGCATTGTCGTATTTTTGATACCTTGACCCTTGCCAGAAAAATGCATCCCGGGCAAAAAAATAGTCTGGATGCCTTATGTAAAAGATATGCTATAGACAACAGCCGCCGTACCTTGCATGGTGCATTACTTGACTCCGAGATCCTTGCTGAAGTTTATTTAGCTATGACAGGTGGTCAGGTTGATTTAACTCTTAGCCACAGGCAGGAAAATAAAATGGCGCAAAAAGACGAAGCAGGAATTCGTCGACTTTCTGATAATAGAGAGGCTTTTAAAATTCTAAAAGCCAATCAGCAGGAGCTTGAAGCGCATCAAGCTTATCTTGAAGAGATCAAAAAACAAAGTGGTGACAAATTAATTTGGCAGTAAAGTTTCATTTTAGCTTTGTTGTTTGTCATAATTTTTTGGTAGCAGAACAACATAACTATTGGTTAACCAATCCTGTATTCCCTGATTATCTTTGTTAAACAAACCCCAAATCATTCCCAGTCCAAAAAGAGAATAGAAAGATCTTGAATAACCTTCTTTCCAATTCAATAATTGACCATCAGATTTACATAATTTGAGTCTCCAGGTTTTCATTCCAATGGTTTGGCCACCCTTTACCCAGCACCATACATAGTAATATTGCACCGATGCCAGAAGATATAGCCACCAAAAATAGTTTTTGCTTAAATATATACCCATATCCATATCTTCAATATTCCATGGTAATAGAACAACGAAGATCAGTAGGCGACCTACTATCATTGCCAACAGAAATACCGCCACAGCGCCGAGCAAGTCATATATCCAGGCAAAAAATTTTCTCCAGAATGACGCTAATGTAACCGTGATGTTTTGAGAATTGGTTTTATTCTTCATCATTAATTGTATTTCAGGGTTTGAATTGATGGGTATTGTAACCTTTACCATGATTTATTTGAAGTTATGTAAGTTTGATATGATAAATTGATAGGTGAGTGAATACACATATTTTAGATTCATAGTTTGTTAGGTAGATGAATTGATATATGTCATAAATTGGCATAGATATGAAAAAAACCTATAAGTCTTGATGTTAGCCAAAAACTGTTATATGTTAGACAGCTATGGAGGTCACTTTTTATATTATTTGCTATTAGTAAAGTGGTATAAAAGTGCTTGCATCATAAAAAGAATTTTATTTACGCAGGAAGTTTTAGTAAATTTCAACCCGGAATGAAAACGGATTCGCAAAAGTTAATAAACTAAAATAGGTGATATTATGAGCTATTCATATAAAAGAGGGCGTGCGGTTAAGTGTTTACTGCCTCTAACGCTTGTCGCTTCAGCTTTGTCATCTGCGCTATATGCAGCAGATGCAGATCAGGAAGAAGGCTTGAACGTTGTAACCGTAACGGCGCAAAAGCGTCAGGAAAATGCACAAGATACGCCATTATCAATTAATGTATTGTCTGCAGAACAGTTAAATGAAGGCAGCATTGAAAAGATTGATGATTTACAGTATCGAGTACCTAACTTGCAAATGTCAGAGACAGGTATCAGTACCCAAATGTATGTTAGAGGTATTGGTACAGGAAACAATCAGGGCTTTGAGCAATCAGTTGGTCAATACATAGATGGTATCTACTACGGTCGTCAACAATTGATCCGTATGCCATTTCTTGATTTGGAAAGAATTGAGGTGTTGAAAGGACCTCAATCAATACTGTTTGGTAAAAACTCTATTGCTGGTGCCCTAAACATGGAATCAGCCAAGCCATCTCACGATCTTGATGTTAAGTTTGGTTTGCAATACCAACCAGATTTTGGCGCTCAGGAGACTACTTTTGTTCTTTCTGGCCCAATGAGTGATAAATTGGCTGGCAGAATCGCCGTCAGAGATTATTCTGAGGACGGATTTGTTACAAATACAACCAAGAATCGTGACGAAGTTATTCGTGATGATATGGCAGTAAGAGCCAGCTTCCTATGGACTCCAAATGATAATGTTGATGTACTTTTAAAAATTGAAAGTGCAGACTTTGATGGCGATGGTCGTCAGATTGAAATTATTCGTGATGATCCACAAGTTGATGCGAGTGGTAATCCAATTATCCATCCTGCTCTCGGCTTGCCAGTTAACTTTGACTTTATATTGACCTATGGTCTGCAAGCAGCAGGATTATCATTTCCTGATGCAATTGATGGCACCGCAATTGACTATGTACGTCAAGCCGATGACGCCGAATACAGTTTCAACGAATTAGACAATGTCACTTTAAGAGTAGATTGGGATCTTGGTGATTATACTTTCACCAGTATTACAGGAAACGTCTCTTATGAATTTGAAGAGCAATGTGATTGTGACTACATTGGTGCAAACGTATTTAATGCCTGGATTAATGAAAAATACGATCAATTCAGTCAAGAATTTCGTATTGTTTCTCCAGTCTCAGACAAGTTTGACTGGGTAGGGGGCTTGTTCTATCAAACAAGCGAACTTGAACTTAACGATGCCGTTAAAATCCCTGATGGAAGTATTTTAGGATACCTTGTAAACCCTGCACTTTGGGATACTCAGGCTGGTCGTTATTATTCTTCGGACTCTGATCTTTGGGCTGCCTTCTTCCAAGGGCGTTGGCACTTAACCAATAAGTTAGTCTTGAATATCGGTGGACGATATACCAGTGAGGAAAAAACTGGAGAAAGAGTTCTAACTGCAACAGATATGAATACTGGAGCTCTTTTGCCAACAAATTCAACTGCTCCAGCAATTTTTTATATGGGATTTGGTATTGAAAACGAACAGTTTATTAATCCGGCCGTCACAACTGGACATAATTTGACTGGTTCAAGAAAAGAATCTTCTTTTACGCCTTCTATTAATCTTCAATTTAAGGCAGATGCAAATACCATGTACTATGGCTCTATCACAACTGGGTTTAAGTCAGGTGGATTTGATGCTAGAGCTAACAGCGTTGGTTCATGGGAGTTTGAAGAAGAAGAAGCGACAGCTGTCGAGTTTGGTATCAAAAATATGTCTGATGACAGAACAGTTGAAACCAATGCATCCTTATATAGAACGGTCTATGATAATTTGCAAGTTAGTCAATTTGATGGTGTTTTAGGCTTTACCGTTGGTAACGCCAAAGAAACGGTTGTTCAAGGTATAGAAATCGATGGTCGATGGTTAATTAACGATAATTTAACCATGAATTATGCAGTAGCATTTTTGGATCATGAGTATACTGATTTCTCAAATGGTAACTGTTATAACCGTCAAGTTCCTGATGGCGATACTGTCAATGGCGTGCAATTGTGTGATTACACAGGTAAATCAGGCCAATACACGCCAGAAATGACCGCTAATGTGAGCTTTGATTATGTTAAGCCAATTAGTATGGGAATGTTTGAGTACATGAGAGCTTCATTGGGCTTTTTCCATTCAGGAAAACAAAATGTTGATGTTAACTTGACGCCTATGTATGAAATTGATGCTTACACAAAAGTTCATGCTCGTGTTGCATTTGAAAGTGAAAACTGGACAGTTGCATTGTTCGGTAAAAACCTGACAGACGAAGCCGTTCTGACTTACGTTGGTAACGTACCTCTGTCTGGTGGTACATTTGGTACTAACACTTTCTACGGTTTTGTTGACAGACCTCGTTCATACGGTGTTCAAATTGATTACAATTTCTAATCAATAAAACTGGAAGTATTAAAGGCCGCATTTGCGGCCTTTTTCTTTTGGGGCGATTAAAGAAGCTCAAATTAAAGGCCATTTAGAACGATTTATTGTTCACACTTTGTTTGCTGCTTGGGTATAATGGTCGGTCATTAAAGTTGAAAAGAAATGAGGAAACAGATTTGAGTAGTTTGGGACTACAAAATCATAAAGTCTTATCGGGTATGAGAGCTTCAGGCAGATTGCATTTGGGGCATTATCATGGGGTATTAAAAAATTGGGTGCAGCTCCAACATGAGCATCAATGCTACTTTTTTGTGGCAGATTGGCATGTGTTGACCACTCACTACGATAGCCCTGAAATAATAGAAAAGTCGGTTTGGGATATGGTAATCGATTGGTTGGCGGCTGGCATTAATCCTGGTTCTGCTACCTTGTTTATTCAGTCCAAAATACCTGAGCATGCTGAATTACATCTGTTGTTATCCATGTTAACACCGTTAAGTTGGCTTGAGCGAGTACCCACTTACAAGGAACAGCAAGAGAAACTGAATGATAAAGACTTATCAACTTATGGATTTTTAGGTTATCCACTTTTGCAAACAGCTGATATTTTGTTATATCGAGCCTCCGCAGTGCCTGTCGGAGCCGATCAGGTTCCTCATGTGGAAATGTCCAGAGAAATTGCAAGACGTTTTAATCATCTGTATGGCAAAGAGACCGGATATGAAGAAAAGGCGGAAGATGCAATCAAAAAACTGGGTAAGAAAAATGCCAAATTCTACAATCAATTAAGAAGAGAATTTTTGCAAGATGGTAATGAATCATCTTTGGAAAAGGCGCAAGCATTGGTTGATGGACATGCCTCTATTTCAATTGGCGATAAAGAGAGATTGTTGGGCTACCTGGAAGGTGGCGGAAAAATTATTTTGCCAGAACCACAAGCATTATTGACACCTGTTTCTAAAATGCCAGGTCTGGACGGACAGAAGATGTCCAAGTCCTATAACAATACCATTGAAATGCGAGAAGAGCCCGAGGTCATTGAAAGTAAAATCAAAAAAATGCAAACTGATCCTGCAAGAGTACGACTTACAGATCCGGGAAATCCTGATAACTGTCCTGTATGGCAATTGCATGAAGTTTATTCCAGTGAAGATGCCAAGGACTGGGTTCAAAAAGGTTGCAAAAGTGCAGGAATAGGTTGTCTGGAGTGTAAAAGACCTGTGATTGACGCTGTGCTAAAAGATAATGCCGTATTCAAAGAAAGAGCCAGAGAGTTTGAAGAGTCTCCTGATATTGTCAGAGGCATCATTGCGGATGGTTGTGAAAAAGCCAGAGCGATTGCAAAAGAAACCATGGAAGAAGTGCGTTCTGCCATGGGTTTAAATTATCGATAGATAGAATAGTCTGAAAAGTGAAATGAACAATCATCAGGACGAAAATCAGGATACAGAGCTTCATGGAGATGAGGTTGAGAATATATTGGGAACTGATCATCATGTTCAGGAGGAGATGCATTTTGCCCTTGTTGCAGGTGAACCGGTAACCAATATTCCAAAAGATTTGTATATACCACCAGATGCTCTTGAGGTGTTTTTGGAAGCATTTGAAGGTCCTCTGGACCTATTGCTTTATTTAATCAAACGCCAAAATCTGGACATTCTGCACATTCCCATTGCCCATATTACTGAACAGTACATGGAATATGTTGAATTAATGAAAGCGATTAATCTTGAATTGGCTGCTGAATATCTGGTGATGGCTGCCATGCTGGCTGAAATCAAAAGTCGGGTTCTGCTACCTCGACCTAATGTTGATGAAGAAGAGGATGATCCAAGAGCTGATTTGATTAGACGTCTTCAGGAATACGAGCGATATAAAAAGGCCGCTAATGATATTGATGAGCTGCCTCGTATGGAGAGAGAAATTTATCCATCGTCTGCAGAACTGCCTGAGTTAAAAATTACCAAACCTGAACCAGATGTCGATATGAGAGAACTTTTGCTGGCTTTAAAGGATGTTCTTGCCAGAGCAGAAATGTTTTCAAGTCATCATATCCAGAGAGAAACATTATCAGTTAGAGAGAAAATGGGCAATGTTTTGGCAATCTTGTCAACTGAAGGCTTTACAGATTTTGCTGCATTGTTTAATGTCGAAGAAGGTAGAATGGGAATTGTGGTAACCTTTTTGGCGGTTATGGAATTGACCAAAGAGTCTTTGATAGAATTGGTGCAAAGTGAAGCTTTTTCGCCAATACATGTGAGAGCTAAAGTTCAATAAATTTGAACGGATTGATTATTTGAGAAATTTAAATGAATCTTGATGAGCAAAAAGTAAAAAATATAATTGAAGCTGTTCTGATGTCAGTTGGCAAACCTATGAATATAGAGCAACTGTCTAAACTTTTTACTGAAGATGAAAAGGTGAGTAACTCGGTAATAAAAAAAGTACTGGGTCAGCTACAGTTGGACTATGCTGGTAGAGGAATTGCGTTAAAAGAAGTGGCCAGTGGTTTTCGTTTTCAATCGGATCAGGATTATAGTGAATGGCTGGCAAGACTATGGGAAGAAAAGCCGGCAAGGTACTCAAGAGCATTTCTCGAAACATTGGCATTAATTGCCTATCGTCAACCGGTTACTCGCGGTGAAATTGAAGACGTGAGAGGTGTTGGTGTTAGTAGCAATATTATTAAAACCATGCTGGAGAGGGAATGGATCAGAGTGGTTGGTCATCGAGATGTACCAGGAAGGCCCGCGCTTTATGCCACTACCAGACACTTCCTTGATTATTTTGATATGAAGAGCCTTGATGAATTGCCATCTTTGGCAGAAATTAAAGAGCTGGATGATATAAATCCTGAACTTGAATTTGAACAACCGCAAAATGAACAGATGGATTTTGACCCTTCGTCAGAAGCTGTTGAATTAGTTGATACAGAAGCGCAACAAGTCGATCAGGCATAGTTGCTTGAACTGAGATAGTTGCTCGAACTGAGATAGTTGCTGGTATTAACGCCTTATCGTAAATGAACATATTTTAGAGATCACTAAAGTCAATGATGGAAGATAAATTACAGAAACTGATTGCCGCCACAGGAATGTCCTCAAGACGTGAAGCTGAAAAGTGGATAGAACAGGGGCGAGTCAGTGTCAACGGAACCATTGCGACATTGGGTGATCGTGCCAGTGCCAAAGATAAAATCAGAATTGATGGGAAATTGATAAAACTTTCAGATAAGAAAGAATTTATTCGAAGATTGATTACTTATCATAAACCTGTTGGCGAAGTCTGCACCCGAAAAGATCCTGAAAACAGACCTACAGTATTTGATAATTTACCGTCAATCAGAAATGGTCGATGGTTAAATATTGGTCGATTGGATATCAATACAAGCGGGTTGCTTATTTTTACTAATGATGGAGAATTGGCAAACAGATTAATGCACCCTTCCTATGAAGTTGTTAGAAAATATGCTGTAAGGGTTAGAGGTCAGGTGACGGATGAGATGGTCAAACAACTAATGCAGGGTATTGTTCTGGAAGACGGTATGGCCAAATTTGAAACTGTTCAACATGCAGGAGGAGAGGGAAGTAATCAGTGGTATCATGTTAGTCTGAAAGAAGGAAAAAACAGAGAAGTCAGACGATTATGGGAGTCCTTGGGCGTTCAGGTTTCAAGACTTCAAAGAATACAATATGGTCCATGTAGTTTATTACGCTCTTTAAGGAGTGGTCGTTGGCAAGAGATGACGACAAGTGAGATAAATCTTTTTGAAGATTTGGTTGGGTTGCCCAGATCAATAAACCAGCCAGCCAAAATAAATGTCAGACGTAAACAGACAAAAAAGTTTATGAAAGCGAGAAGATGATTATGAAAATTAAAGACAAATTTTTAATATTGTTTTTGACGCTGTCTTTAACTTCTTGTGGTGACTTTCCTGAATATCAATACGATAAATCAGAGTCTTTGTGTGTGATGACTTTTCCCTTTGCTGCAGGTCTTATTAACAGGCAGTACATTGGATATTTTAACATCATTTCCACTTTGCAATTTATTGATGCAGATCCTGAAATTAAAATTTATGTTGGCGGCCCATCTCATATTGATCTTGAGATAGGCAGTTTGCAATACGTAGAAATCAATGACAAATATTATCATCCCGAATTTCGCAAGAATTATTTTATTGCTGAACTTCATTACTGGGGACCTGCTTTTCTTTTTTCAGACAAACAAGCCGATGAAATCTATGCCGCACTTCAGGATGGTAATGATATTTCATTTGTTGGCAGAATAGAGATAGGTCGCCAGTACGAGACGCAGGTCTATAATTTTTCTTTCGATGACAAAAGCAAGCCTTTTAATGATTGTGTCAATCAGCTATTAGAAGATGGCGATATGGAAAGAATTCTTGAGCGCCGAAGAAAAGCACAATTATCAGAAGAAGTCTCCTCCTGATTGAAATTGTTCAATCTTGATAAAAAGGTTTTAGGCAAAATCTACTAATTATTGCGTTATTTCAATTTCAGTCAGAAGAAGCGCTGGCACCTTTTTTTACGCCTTCATAGGCTTTGATCACCAGATTTGAATCTGACTTTTCTGATAGTAGTCTTTGCAGCAGAAACTGAGCTATCAGTTCAACAGTTGTGTCAGTTTCCATTTGCAAACACCGGTCTTCTGGCAAGGTTAGTTGAAACACTCCCTGATTAGCTTGATATTCCACCGTCAAATAGCTTTTAGCATCGATTTCCTGACTGGAACTTATATCTTCTCTGGTTACAAAATAAGCGTCCTGGCATAATTGTGCAATCCGATTTGCCAGTTCAAAATTTAATACGCCATCTTTAAACACCTCAATTGCTGAACGATGTCCATGAGCAATTCGTTGGCAATCACCAAAGTGTTTTTTTAGTCCATGACTGTAGTGATAATAAGGCCCTTCTATATTTTCGGGGTAAATTTTAAGCGCTATTGTTTTGACATTATCAGGAACAACAGATCGAACAGCAGATTGAAGGTGTTCGCTTATGATATCCGGACTGACAACCTCGGCATCGAGCAGACAGATAGCCTCAGAAGGGCTTATATGGCGATAGTACTCACCATTTTGTGTCCATAATTCGAGTTTGATATTGTTGTGCTCAATATTTTCCATATTAAATTTGTCATAGTTTTTTGCAACAACAAATTTATGATCAACCTGAGTATCAATACACTGTTTGATCTGTTTTTTGACATGAGAGAAATCAAATAACATCCCTTCATCATTAAGCTCGCCAGATAGCTCCAGATCGACAATTAGACTTTCACCAACCAGTCCTCTTGTCGGGTGAAAGTAGGTAAAATCAATAACGGTAAGATTTTCAACAAATAATGAATGCATATAAAACAACAAAATCGAAACAATGGTGCAATTTTATCATAGTTATCTGTTAAAATACGTCACTTTGTTTCTAGTGAATCGGTAAAAGGAAAGAAAGACAGGTTAACACCAGTGCACATTAGTGAGATCTGTCTTAATCAATCAATGAAAAAATACCATATTTATGGCATTGGTGATGCGGTAGTCGATTTTACCGTTGAAACAAGCTCACAAGAATTAAGGCAATTAGGTGTAGAAAAAGGCGTTCGATGTCTGGTTAGCGCAGATAGACAGCAGGAGCTTTTTGATGCGCTGTCCGGTAAAAAAATTATCAGGCATGCCGGTGGTTCAGCCGCTAATAGCGTGATAGCTGCAGGTCAATTAGGTTCAAAATGTTTTTTTTCGTGTCAGATAGGTAATGATGAAACCGGCGAGTATTATCATCAGGACCTGATAGAAAATAATGTAGATACAAATTTATCCTCAGAAACCAGACGTCAGGGTGATAGCGGTAAATGTCTGGTGATGATTACAGAAGATGCAGACCGAACCATGAATACCTGTCTGGGCGTTACGGGTGATATTAGCTATCTTCAAATTAATGAAGATGCCTTGGCAAATTCCGATATTTTGTATTTTGAAGGTTATATGGCCGCTTCTCCTACTGCAAAGGAAACAACCATAAAAAGCATTCACTTTGCGAGAGAAAATGGCGTGAAAATAGCCTTGTCTTTGTCTGATTTGAATATGGCAAAAAAATTCAGTCAGGATTTAAAAGATATAATAGGTAGCGGTGTAGATTTATTGTTTTGTAATATGGAAGAAGCACAAGCTTTTGCCAATTCAAAAGAAACTGATCTTGTGATCAAAACCCTATTAAAATATTGCAAAGCACTGATTGTTACAAAAGGAGAAAAAGGATCTCTGGTTGCATCTGATAGTGATGTGATTGATATCGCAGCAAAAAAAGTGAAAGCTATTGATACCAATGGAGCAGGTGATTTATATGCAGGTTGTTTTATGCATGGATTTGTTCGAGGTTTAGGCTTGAAGTTATCCGCCGAGCTTGCAAGCTTTGCAGCAGGCATGCTGGTTTCTCAATCAGGTTCCAGATTAAGTGCTGACAATATTATTAAGGTCAATGAGTACCTTAATCATTTAAAGTCAGATGAGTTTTAAATAGCCTTATGGCTTTAAAAGAAAAGTAAGATTATGCTGAAACAATTATGGATTATGAGACATGGACTGGCAAAGTCAGAATTTACCAGTGATTTCGAGCGTGAGCTTTCTGAAGTTGGCGCAAAGCAGGCTCAAAGTGTTGTGAGAAAATGGTTGTTAGATAATCATGATATGCCTGACAAGATGTTAATTAGTCCATTTAAAAGAACACAACAAACAGCCCATGTAGTATTATCTGAAATGGATTGTCCAATTGAGAGCGAAACTGAGGAAATGTTGGTGCATTTTGCAGACCATCGCGTATTAGCCAGTTATTTACTATCTCAGGAATCGGAAAACTTATGGGTTGTAAGTCATATGCCGATTGTGGCCAGATTAACTGCTTACTTGACCAATAATGATACCATTGCTGGTTTTGAAACTGCTCAGTTGGTGGGGGTCAAATTTGACGGACAAGGGGCGGATGTTAATTATGTTTATCGGCATGGATTAATTTGAATTTTAAATAGATGTAAGTCGGGTTTATGAAAGACAGAAAAAGTAACAAGGCGAGCAAATTAAGGTTTTACTGGATTGCATTCATGACGGGCGTGTACACCTTCATTGCAGCATGTCATATTGCTGTTGTGAGAGTAACTCCAGGAAATACTCGCAATCGTATTGATAAATTGTTGAGAAGATGGTCCAGACGCTTACTGGGCTTGTTGAATGTTTCTATCAATTCTAGGGGCGCCGAAAAATTTCCACATAATAGTGGAAGACCGGTTATTGTGATGTCCAATCATTTTAGCCTTTACGATATCCCTGTCAGTATTTTGGTGCTTGAAACCAGCTTGAGAATGATGGCAAAAAAAGAATTATATAAAATTCCTTTTATGGGAATGGCGTTGAGGTTAGGCGAATTTGTTTCGGTGGACCGTCATAATCATGAGCAATCTATTAAAGATCTGGAAAAAGCCAAACAAGTGATGGTAAGCGGTATCTCCTTGTGGGTTGCGCCTGAAGGAACAAGATCACGCAATGGTACACTCGGTAAATTTAAAAGAGGAGTCTTTCATCTGGCAATTGATACCAAGGCTATTGTTGTACCAATTGTGATAAAAAATATTCATGAGGTTCAGTCAGGTAACAATATGGATCTGTATTTAAATCAGGAAGTTTTTGTTGAGGTATGCGATCCTGTGGATACAAAAGATTTTGAAATTTCACAAAGAGCTGAACTTCTTGAACAGATCAGGCATAAAATGCAATCTGTTCTGGATGTTGGATCTGAGAAAATGGCAAAGTAAAAGTGAATAATCCGTCAAACCTTATAACTGATGAAATGATTCAGGACGCTATAGTTCATATTAAAACTATTGATGAATTGATTAACTGGATATATTTTCATTTTGATCAGTCAGATATCTATTTTGGTCATGGTAGTGACAATGCATGGGACGAAACCGTTTTCCTTGTTTTACAAACCTTGAATTTACCCTATGATCTGCCTCAGGAAATGCTGGATTCCAGTGTAAAGCAAGAGGACAAAGCCCTTGCCCTTGCCAGAGCTCAAAAAAGAATAAATGACAGAATTCCCTTGCCTTATCTGACTAATAAGGCTTATTTTTGTGGTTCGGAGTATTATGTAGATGAACGAGTGCTGATACCTCGTTCTCCGATTGCGGAATTAATAGAAAATCGTTTTGCCCCCTGGATTGATGGTGATTCGGTTAACAACATACTGGATCTTTGTACTGGCAGTGGATGTATTGCCATCGCCTGCGCACAATATTTTGAACAAGCCAATGTTATGGGGAGTGATATCAGTGCAGAATGTATTGAAATTGCCAAACAGAATGCCAAAAATCTTCAAGTGAATAATGTTAATTTCCTGATATCTGATCTATTTGATAAATTGCCTGATACGCAATACGACATAATCGTTTCAAATCCTCCGTATGTTAATCAGCATGATTTTGATACAGCGCCTGATGAGTTTTCGTTAGAACCTGCTGCAGCTCTCCTAAGCGGTCAAGATGGTCTGGACATAACCAGACAGATATTGAAAGAAGCGAGTAAATTTTTAAGTAATAATGGAATTTTGGTTGTGGAAGTCGGTAACAGTGCCGATGCACTTGAGCAGGCTTTTCCCAATGTTCCCTTCGTCTGGCTAGAGTTTGAAAGAGGTGGAGATGGTGTTTTTGTTCTGACCAGAGATGAATTACTGTCGTACTTTTAAAATGATTTAATCCATCATTTTGTAGTCAACTATCCAGCGTTTGAGAGTATAAAGCATATCGTTTATGTTTATTGGCTTGGCGATAACAGCATTCATACCTGCAGCCAGATACATTTTTTCGTCTTTTTCCATCACATTTGCGGTTAATGCAATGACCGGAAGGTCTTTTGTTTTATCGTTTTGTCTAATGATGATTGTGGCATTATAACCGTCCATAACAGGCATCTGAATGTCCATTAAAACAGCATCAAAGGTTTCTTTTTCCAGAATATCCAGTGCCAATTGACCATTTTTAGCAGTTTTGGTCTTGATCCCCTGATTTGATAATAATTTGTTCGCCAACATCAGATTGACATCATTATCATCAACAATCAAAACCTTTTTATTATTTAACGCCTTAAATTCATCGCGATAGGTCAGTTTTTTATCATTATGTTTGTGTTCGTAATTAGAAACCATATCAGGGGTAGCAATAGAAAACGGAATGGTAAAGTGAAAGCAGCTTCCTTTACCTGGTGTGCTTTCAACCCAAATATTGCCATTCATTGTTTCGCAAAGCTGTCTACAAATTGCCAAGCCCAAACCGGTACCGCCATATTTTCTGGTAGTCTTAGAATCAGCCTGAGAATAATACTGGAACAGTCTTTGTTGTTGCTCCTTGTCTATGCCTATTCCTGTATCGCACACAGTGAAATGCAAGGTTGCATTTTCTTTAGATTTACTGATTACAGTAATGTTTAAATTAATTGAACCATGATCGGTAAATTTGATAGCATTCCCCAATAAATTGAGCATGATCTGTTTAATTCTAAGAGGATCGCCAAGTAGTTTCGCTGGAATTTCCGGAGAAAGGTTTTTACTCAATTTAACATGATCGTTATTAATATTTGGTCTTATTTGATCCATCACTTCATTGACCAGCTTCGCCAGTTCACAAGGTATGTTTTCTAAAACCAGTTTGCCAGCCTCTATTTTGGAGAGATCGAGAATATCGTTTATTAGTAAAAGTAAAGAGTTAGCAGACTCATTTAGCGTTTTAAGGTAAAGCTTTTGTTCTTTATTGGGTTTAGCCTGTTCTAATAGGTGAGACATGCCAATAATGGCATTCATTGGTGTTCTTATTTCATGACTCATATTTGCCAGAAATATGTCTTTAGCTCGATTGGCTGATTCGGCACTGGCTTTTGCTTTTTCAAGGCTAATGGCAATTTCTTTTCTTTTTCTTATTTCCTGATGCATCCTTCTATTGGTATTGGAAATGTATAAGATGATTGAGATCAATAAGAATGCAACAGGTAAAGTCCATATTAAATAGGTAAGCATATCAGTGCCAACATTTAATTGTAATGCAAGCCAGTTATTTGAAATGTTGGTGCGTTGTTTATCATCAATTGTTTTAAGTGTTTGGTTGAAAATGGGAACTAGTGGTTCCAGACCATTTCTGATCCCCATGGCAAGCTCAAAAGTGTGGGGCGTTACAGCAGCAATTTTTAGGTCATTAAAATCATTCTTGTTGATCTCATGAGTAACAACTGCCAGATTTTCAACAAATGCATCTATTTGTCCGCTATTGAGTAGTTCTAGTCCTTCTATAGCAGTCTCAGTTGTGACAATTTGCAATTGCGGATATCTGGAGCGAAGAATTTCCTCACCAGGAGAACTTTTTGGTACCCCAATCATTCTCCCTTCCAACTCTTCAAGCTTTTGGATAAAGAAGGTATCTTTTCTTGTGGCTATCACCATGGGATAGGAAATATAGGGATCAGTAAAATTAAGAAACTTCTTTCTGTCTTCAGTAATAGTAATCGCTGGTAAAATATCAATTTGTCCCAGTTTCACTTTATCCAGAATTTGTGTCCAGGTCAGATTTTTTACAACTTGAGTTTTTAAATTGAGTTTGGATTTAATAGCGTTAAGGTAGTCTGCACTGATCCCGATATAGCCGTGTTTAGGGTCAAGATATTCAAATGGAGCCCAATTGTAGTCTATGCCAAGTAATAGTTCTGGCTGCTGGCTGAGCCATTGTTGCTGTAGAATTGTCAGGGTAGGCACTTCCTGAGTCAATTTATTTAAAAAATAGGGTTCTGAATCCGGTAACCATTTTTTCTCAAGCGCAATAAGTTCGGACAATGGTATTCTGGCAATTCCGTTATTAATTTTATCGACGAGTTCAGGATGTCCCTTTGGGATCAACGCGTGAATACTTCTGGTAATTTGATCATGAGGGCTAACTGATAAAGCGCCCCTTAAACCCAGCCTGCCTAATTGTGCATTAATGTAGGGTATTTCACCATAAATAGCTGAGATCTCGCCATTTAACAGTTTTCTTATCTGCTCTTCAACGTCAAGATAAGTTTCTATTTTGATATGAGGAAAATTGTTTCGGGTATAACTTTCAAGATAAGTGTTTCTGTGAATATGAATGGTGAAATCCTGTAAATCATGAAGTGAATTTAACGGCTGATCTTTTTGAAGGTAAAATACAGCATTTGCAACCTCAAGAATAGGAATTGAAATATCTGACCACTGAAGTCTCTCTTCATTAATGTTAAGTCCTGCATGAAAATCGACCTGACCATTTTTCAGGGCAATAATATTATCCTCAAAATAACCGGGAACAAATTCCACTGGATAGTTATTTACTTTTGACCAGAGTTGCCAAAATTCAACCTGAAAGCCGCTGGGGTTTCCATCTGGTAGAAGCATTGTAAAAGGAGGATTGTTTTTTATTATTGCAATTTTTAAGACATCATTTTGTGTGTTTTGATGTTCTGCTGAGCTAAATTGGCTAAATAACAAAAAAATGCAAAACAATATTGATTTGATATATGTCATAGATATTTTTAGCTGTTCAGTTGATTTTTTTATTTCCACGCAGACACATGTATAAGCCGCTACTACATTAAATAAATGTAGACCAATAATTGGTTCTTTTCTAAGTAAATCCAGCGTAAATCTCAAAAAGTTATAGGTTTGTTCAAATCTTTGAATTAATTAATCTCAAAGGCTTAGCTCTTAGATGTCTGAACTGTGAGCCGCTGGCAATTTCGCGAAGAAAAGGAACTACTTTTTCTGGGGCAGGGTTAAATGAGGGGAAATAATACCATTCACTTCCATATCCTTTGTAAATGGCAAACTTTGGTTGTCTGGATTGCCAAAAACGAAATCTGTCGGGGAAATGTTTTAATGTGATTTGCAAACAATCTTCATCAATGGGATCTGGAACTATTCTTACAATTTGAGATTTCATTTGTGACATCAACCGCTTGTGATTAATTACCTCAGGAAGTCTAAAAGGCTCTCTGATAATCAGGTGAATAAAGAGCTTTCAAAATTGTCTCTTTTACTGTTTTTCATTATAGCGCATATTTATGCTTTTTTTGAAATAGAGATCATCGTTGTAAATGTAATGTAAAAAACTATAAGTTAGCGAGGTAGAACAACTGCGCTACTATAGAATATCGAATTATCGGCATGTTAGAATGGTCTGATTTTCTTAAGTATTGTTTGGGTTACATAAAAGTTGGTCTATGTTTGATTGTTCTGAACAGGAAAAATTAGATAAAGTGGTTGAGTGTTTTAATGGTTGTTTTGCTGAACCTGAAAACACCCTGTTAAAAACGGGTGCAAAAGAACCTTTTTATTTGGCTGCAAAAGATGGCAATCAGGCTATCATATATAGCCGTGAGGATTTTTTGTCCAGTGCATTACATGAGATAGCGCATTGGTGTATAGCTGGAATTGAAAGAAGAAATCTTGATGATTTTGGTTACTGGTACAAACCTGAAGGCAGAAGTCAGCAAGAACAGTCAAACTTTGAATCAGTTGAAATTAAGCCTCAAGCAATAGAATGGGCACTTTCTCTGGCATGCAAACATAATTTTAATTTGTCGGCAGATAATTTGGTAAAGGGCATGCAGGCCTCTGAAGCATTTAGGCAAAACGTGGAACATCAGTTGAAAGAGTATTTAAATAATAATAGTTTACCGGAAAGAGCAAAAATCCTGTTTGAAGCGTTTGGCAAGATATTTGAGTATTCTATGGAAGAACAATACTGTGTTTAGGTTAGGTCTGATCATTAATCCTTTTGCGGGCATTGGTGGTCGTGTGGGTCTTAAAGGCAGTGATGGTGAGGCTATACGCCAAAAAGCACTGGACATGGGGGCGCTCCAATTATCTGGGCAAAAGACAGAGATTGCTCTTAATGAAATCAAATCACTGACAAAACAATTCAAAATTTATACTGTTTCCGGGGAAATGGGAGAAAACCTCTGCCAAAAAATGGATTTACCCTTTGACGTGATATATCAATCCGGCACACCATCGCAGGAATCTGACACCATTGAAGCTGTAAAAAAATTGCAGACGCTTGGTATGGATTTGATATTGTTCGCGGGTGGTGATGGTACAGCCAGAAATGTATTTGATGTTTGCGAGACAAATCAAATGGTACTTGGTATTCCGGCCGGTGTTAAAATTCACTCAGGCGTATATGCCATTTCACCTCAAGCGGCAGGACTTGTTACAGCTCAGTTAATCAAAGGGGAGTTAATGAGTCTGACATCTGCTGATGTTATGGATATTGATGAGATTGCTTTCAGAGAAGGCGTTGTTAAAGCTAAAAAATATGGTTATCTCACTATCCCAGCTGCTCTGGAATATGTTCAATCAGTTAAAAGCGGTTCAACAGAAAGCGAGGAACTGGTATTGGATGATATTGCCGCTGAAGTGATTGAGTCGATGGATGATGACACATATTATGTCATTGGTTCCGGAACAACTTGTGCTGCTATCATGGAACAGCTTCACTTGCAAAATACCCTGTTGGGAATTGATATTGTGTTTCAAAACCAATTGTATCTCCAGGATGCTACAGAAAAAGATTTGTTGACCTTGATAGAAAATGGAAAACAAATTGAATGTTATATCACTGTTATAGGCGGACAAGGGCATGTGCTGGGGAGAGGAAACCATCAACTAAGCCCAGAGGTTGTCAAACGTGTAGGCTGGGAAAAATTTCATATAATTGCTACAAAAACAAAGCTTCAAAATTTGACAGGTAAAACGTTAATTACTGACTCTGGAGACAGTGTTTTGGACAAGGAGCTATCAGGCAGAAAGCGAATTATTACCGGATATCGCGATTATGTTGTCTTTCCGGTCAATATAATTCATTCTGAGTTGTAGGATATTGACTATAAGTCTTGTGAGATATTTCTTACAAGCGTGTGCGAGAAGGCTTAAATATACATCAGAAATCAGCTTTGAAATGATAGGCTGAAGTCGCTAACTTTTTGAAAATTAAAGAGATTATCTTTGTTTGGGTTTTATGAGAAAGTCCTTGAATACTTTTTTATTCGATTTCCAGTCTTGTTTTAAAATTAGAAATAACTAGAATTTCACTATCGAAACGGATTTTCGATGAAGCATCACTAAAAGGAAACATCATGGAAGATGTTGCCGACAGGAAGTCGGTTATGAAGGAACGATTCCTTTTTAGATGCCCTCTGAAATGAGGTTAACTTTAAACGGTGCATAATTCGGACTTACGTTTATACGTGCAAGTTTATCAAACGGACAGATAGATTTGCTACATGGATAAGTTTACAGGGATGACACTAGAAGGGAAAGGTAAAGGAAAGCCTGTCAGGGAATGATTACAGGGAAAGATCAGGGATTTTTAAAAGGAGCTAAACGGATTTAGCAAAGGATTGTTCCAGGAAGGTGAAACAAATTGTCAAAGACAGCCAACAGGCTGTCTTTTTTTTGTCTTGAGATTATTGAACTAGAATATTCTATTAATTAGTCAATCAAATAAACTGCATAGATAGTCTCTTCGATCTCTATATTCCCTGGTTCAAATGAATCATTAACAATATTGGCTGGCGCTTCACGCATACGTACCATCGCTTTCATTGCATAAACATCTTCTTCTTTAATTGGTGATTCAGAAACCCTATACAAATCGCCCACTTTAACATCAAAAGATCTAGCCAGAGATTTTACTGCGTTCTTGACGTCTTTTATGGCCTTTTCTTTCGCTTGTTGCCTTAATTCATCTTCCTTACTGGACAAAAGGGTAACATAACCTACTTCATTAACACCTGAGTTAATCAGAGTTTGCATAATTTCTGTGTATTGATCCAGATTACGAATTTTCAAGCTGATATTGCGATTAACCTGATAGCCGATAAAAATTTGTTTTTGTTTAGCAGAATGATATTCAGTTTCTCGGTGAATATTAAGCTCTGAAGCCGAGATATCCTTTTTATCAATTTTGTATTGTTCAGCAATCTTAATTACTTTTGCAGCAAGGGTATCAGCCTGTTTCTTCGCTTCAATAACATTTTTATTGGTAAAGTTTATTGATAAGTGTAATTGAGCAATGTCAGGTTTGACGGTGATAACACCAACACCTTTAACGTAAAGATGTGGCGAGTCTGGTAGAGCACCAGCCAGAGAGTTAAGGCTGAATAATAATGTAAATAATAAAATGAATGTACGCATGGTTTTCTCCTGTTATGTTGTTTTCAGATTATTTAAACGATGTAGAAGATCAAATGGGGTTAATGCATGGTTGTTTTTGTAGATAAAGTTGTGTAGTTTTTGATTTCTAAGAAACGCTTTGATTATTAACACTATTTTGAAAAGGCCAGATAAAAAGTGAATAGTACCATTTTAGACAGATTTATCTCTGACTTTAGATGTCTTGTTAAGGGGCAGGAAATTGATCTGTATGAAAGTATCTCCTCATCATTTGAGTTCATCGCCGAGCAATTTATAGAACGAGACGAACAGGGGATCTGGTATGATGGTGTTATTAACCTGAACGCTACACATAGGAAAGTACAGCAAATTGAATTTAGAGGACGCATGTGGGTGGCTAAAAATCAGGAGCGTCAATGGTTAGAAGATTTTTATGCTTTAGTAACAGATAAAGAAATCACAAAACAAGGTATTTATATAAAGATTTGTGTGGGTGATTATTCTGGCGAGGGAAGCCTTTGCGATTTATTCTAAATAATTAGTGTTTGTGATCTATAAAGCAGTTTTACATAAAGGAATTAGTTAATGAAACTAATATTTATCCACGGCTCAGGCGGTTGCAAGGAATCATGGCAATTCCAGACAGAGTATTTTATAGATTCTGAGGCAATCAATTTGCCCGGTCATCCAGATGGTGAATTATGTTCGTCCATTGCTGAATATGCAGCATGGGTGCACGACTACATTCAGAGTAATGGTTATCAAGATGTTGTATTGATTGGACACTCACTCGGCGGTGGTATTGTTTTACAATATGCATTGGATTATCCAGCAAATTTGGCAGGTATTATTACTATAGGAAGTGGCGCACGACTCAGGGTTCATCCAGACGCTTTGAATGTTGTTGAAAGGGCAATTGAAGAACCTGCCTTAATGGAAGCTATAACAGGCATAGCGTATGATCAGGTTGATTCGTCATTGGCCGAGCTCATTCGGCAAAGAGATGTTGAGAACTCGCCAAAATCATTTCTTAACGATTTGAAAGCCTGTGATAATTTTGATGTCATGGACCGTTTAGGGGAGATTTCAATTCCTTTATTAGCAATAGCAGGTGATCAGGATGTTATGACACCGCCAAAATATTCGACTTTTTTAGCGGATAATGTAGCGGGCGCTACTTCAGTTGTGATATCAGGTGGTACCCATTTTGTTTATACCGAGAAGCCTGTTGAAGTGAATCCGGCTATTGATACATTTATCAATAGCCTTTGAGTATGCAACATTTCTAATGTGTTAGCGCGCCGACTTTTTTAAAGAAACTTAAAATGATTCTGCTTTAAACCGCTCAAAATAATCAATCAAATGAGGGTAATGTTTGGTGAAATTCTGATGAATGTATTCAACAGGCATATCATCAAAACTGCCATGATCAACCACATATTCCATGTGTTTTTTGCCGCCCTTGGTAAATTGATGAAAAATCGCATCATTCTCACCATCAAAATCAAGTGGCTCCACATCAAAACGATGACAGAGTGTTTCATTAAACACCGGAGTCGCTTTAACCCATTTGTCATCCAGATAGATCTCGGCATAGCCATGCATGGTAAAGTAATCGGTTCCCATCATTTCGGTAAACTTTTCTGTAGAAAGATGGTTAATAACATCCGCAAAACCTATTTTTGAGGGAATACCAAAAGAGCGACAAAGGGCAACCATTAACGCCGATTTGGGAATACAATAAGCCTCATCATGGCTGGCTGCAAAGCTGGCTTTCAGGCTGTTTGTGCCTGTGCCAGCTGTATAGGGATTATATTTAATGCCATCTCTTACCAGATAGTAAATAGAAACGGCTTGTTCTTTTTGATTTTTTCCACTGACTTTAGCTGCGTAGGCTTGCACAGCCTCGTGATTGTAGTCCAGATAATCAGTCGGATTTAACAACACTTCAAACATCTTATGATTTTTCCTTCGAGTTCTCTTGAGCGGGCTCTTTTTTTGCAGTACCTTGATGCTTCTTTATGGCTTTTAATAATTCTTCCGAATGGGTTTTTGGGTCAACTTTGGCAAAATGTTGAACGATAATTCCTTGTGGGTTAACCAAAAAAGTTTGTCTGCTGGCATGAGGCCAGGGAAGTATTTTTTTCACTTTTAATGCTTCAGATAATTTACTATCAGTATCAGCAAGCAGTGTGAATGGCATATTATAGGTATCAGCAAAGTCTTTGTGAGATTCGACATCATCAAGACTGACACCAGCAATATTGGTATTCAGTGTTTCATATTTGCTGTAATCAGCGGTAAAGTTTTTTGCCTCTACAGTGCATCCAGGCGTTTTGTCTTTAGGATAAAAATACAAAACCAGCCACTTACCCTTAAAATCATCATTGGTTTTTGTGATGCCATTTTGATCATTAAGTGTAAATTGTGGAACGGGAAGGCCTTCCCATACGTTGCTGGAAGCCAAAATACCTGAACTTGCAGTCATTAAAATAAAGCAAAACAGCAATAAATGCCTGGTGGAAGTGGTTTTTTTCATCAGAAGTCTCCTTAAATATCTCATTTTGTGAATTTTGTCATAATACAAATGAGTCGACAGGTGCTATGCTTGATTATACGCTATAAATGATACGATTATTATCGCAATTTGTACTAGCGTAATATCAAGTGTGTACTAACATTATATTATATGTAGTACAGGATTCGGGACTAACGGGTATTGATGCCCCAAACTCGCAGTATTTGAGTATATCTCAGGGTAAGAGAATAAATCAGGATGATGTTCACTTCAATTAATCGTTTTTATATTCTTATTGTTTTTCTGGTTTCAGCGTTACTGGTTAGCGTGAATTTGCTCGGCAATCTCAAAGAGAGCCAGCATGCAGATGAAGCATTTAAAAGATTATCTTATAGCATATCCAAAGTCGAGGCTATTGTATCCAGTGCTAAATTTAACAGCACTGAAGATTTTAAGCGTTTTGGCGAAAGATTGGATACATTCTCATATATTGCAAACTGGAAAATAGAGAATACTCAGGGAAAAATGATACTGGGTAGCAATTTTGATATTACAGAAAAAAATGCACAGTACCAATTTATATTAAACACGCCTCAGGAGCCCTATTTACTACGTACCGGATTTATTGTTTCTCATGAGATGACATCTAATTTTTGGTGGGCAGATTTTCTTGTGTATGCCGTTTTCTCTATTCTGCTTGTTCTGGCCTTCCGTCAAAATTTCAAATGGATCAGGAATCTTGAAGATCATTCCAAAACCTTGCTTACAAACAATTATGAATGGGTTCAGGTGGATGACAAAGAACATTTTACTGCCCAAGCCATCAACAAATTAATAGAAAGCAACCAGGCACTGAGAAAAGATAACAGGCATTTGACAGAACAAATTAAAAAGACAGCATACATTGATGATAATACAGGTCTTGGTAATAAACTGTTTTTTAAAGCGGAATTTCAGGTCAGATTGCATAATCGTGAAGAACCTGAATCCGGCATCTGTATGATTTTGAGTTTTGTAGATTACAGTTATGATAATAATTTTATGCTTGATGAAGGAAGAATGTTGGACATAGCGACAGTCTTGCGTCAGTTTACTGGAGATATTCCTAATGCATTAATTGCCAAATTGCAGGAAAAAGATTTCGCTATTCTGCTGCCAAATCAAACAAGAAGACATACAGACAAATTATGCAAAACATTGATTGAACAGTTGGGCAAGTATGTCTTTGACTCAACCAGTGTAAAAGAACATTTTGTAGATATCGGAATTTCAGCTTATAGACAGGGTTTTGATTATTACAATATTATGGCAGAAGCTGATATGGCATTACGAAATGCTCAGTTACAAGGTAGTAATAGCTGGTTTATGTATGGTGAAGCACTTGATAGCAGTAAAGTGCGAGGCAATCTGAAATGGAGAAGTTTTTTACAAAATGTGCTGGATAAACATCAATTCCAGCTGTTTGGTCAGGAAGTTGTGTATTTTAATGATATACAAATCAAACATCAGGAAGTATTTGTCCGAATTGAAGATGATACTGACATTTTAACAGCAGAAACATTCTTACCGATGGCCTATCAATGTGGATTGTCTGCTGAATTTGACAGACAGGTTATTGAAGGTGTTATTAAACATTGTATTGCTGTGCAACCTGTCAGAGGTAGTGAACTATTTTCTATTAATGTGTTTATATCCAGTTTACTAGATGAAGCTTTTGTGGAATGGATGACAAGTTTCTTGTCCAAACATAAGACGTTGTGCCAGTTTATCTGTTTTGAAATATCAGAAACAATGGTTAATAAGCATCTGGTTGAATTGCAGCCTGTCTTCCAGAAGATTGCTGATTTGGGCGTTGTCTGGGCTATTAAAAAATATGGTACGCCTGATATTGATTTAAATTATCTGGATTGTTTGCCTATTAATACTGTAAAAATTGACAGAAGAATTATACGTAACATTCATAAAAACAAACCGCAGAAATTACTTTTACAAACGCTTTTGGTTAATGCTAATAGTAAGCATATTAATGTTCTGGTTGATGGTGTGGAAAAAGAAGAAGATGCGATCTATATCCAGAATTCCGGCGTTCAGGGTGCTCAAGGTTATTATTATGCAACGCCCAAAAGACTTACCGGCCTGGAAAAATACCTCAAGGCTGTCTGACACACAATTTCAGGCAAAAAAAAGCACCCGTAAAGGGTGCGTGTTCACATGATATAACTTGGGGGAGAACATGTGTTAAAACTTTTGTATCAATCCTATTCCAAAAACCTTGTCTTTCTCACCAGTAAAACCATCTTCGCCAGTGGTGTAATACATAAAGAAAGTTGAATTGTCAGTTATTTTACTATCCCAACCCAAAGAAGTCTGTGACGTGTATTGCACTTTGCCGCTTACAAGTGTTTCCCACAGATCAGATTCAGAAATTTGCAACTTGATCGCATTGTCTCCAAGAGAATATTTGGCGCTGGCCATCATGCCATCAGCTGAAATGCCATTGTTGTCTGTATCCTGAAACATCAAACCCAACTGCAAATCATCAATCTTATATTGAGCAACAAAGCGACTGGTCTCAATGCCAATACCTTCAACATCTGAATCAGAAGACATGCCGACAAACAGGTCGCCAGATTTGTATTCAACAGAAACTGAAGTGCCGTCCGCAATACCATCACTCACGCCAGTTTGTTCGCCAGGAATTAATGCAGTTTTGATTTTGATATTACCTAAAGATGGTGTTGTGTACTGAACAATGTTATCTGCTCTGACTTCACCATTAAAAGTGGTTTTTAGATCGCCAGACAAATCGTTAAAAAGGTCTATTTTATTTTGCAACTTTTTGGTTGGCGTATCGTGTCGACCTGCGAAAACTTCTCCAAACTTTCCTCTAACGCCAACAATCTGATTTCTGGCCTTGATGTGATCAGCAGAGCTAGCGGAATTATCAGCTACGTCTACTTCCCACTCAACTTGATAAAATGTTTCAATGCCTTCCGATTTTGTGGAACCTTTGATGCCAAAGCGAGATGCGTTGCTGTTTAATTCCCACTGATTGTCACCATTCTCTTCATTGATTTTATCAAGTGATACAAATAATTTGCCATATAATTCTACTGGCTTGGTGGTGTCTTCTGCAAGAATTGTTGAAGAAGAAATCAGGCAAGCGATGGCTGCACCAGATAATAAAACAGATTTAGTTTTCATCGTTTTCTCCGATAAAGTGAATTAGAATTTCAAATCGAGCGGGATTGTAACTTTTAAATATGACAAAAATATGACTTTAACTATAGAAAATAAATATTTTGGGCAATTGTACTAGAAATGCCTGCTTAAAAGAAACTTCTACCAAAAAGTGTCTGTAGATATTTATTGGTTATAAAACATTTAAAATTTTAAAAACTGATTGATTTTTGTTCAAATTGCATTAGAATGTGATCTGTCTCACATTTAGATTTTGATTATTTCGGTGTTTGGCACTTAAATAAAAGGGATATGTAGTTAGATTTAGATTTACTTATGGAGTAGAGCATGGATAAAAACGTATCTGATGAAGTGTTTTTTACCATTGTTGAGGGTGAAAAGGTATACATCGGTGAAGAAAGACGAGAGGATCGTCGCAGAACCTATCGAAAAGATAGAGTTGAAACATTATTAAAGAATTTCGGACTCGACAGAAGATTGAGAAACGAAAGAAGGCAACAACATTCTTCCTGGTTATTGACTTCCAAAAGAGTTATTAACGAGTAAGCTGTTTTTCTTTTCGGGGGAAGAGCATTTATCAAAACTGGCCAATGCCAGTTTTTTTGTTTTTGGGATTTTTTCTTCGATAGACATTTCTACGCCATTGTTTAAAATACTTTTCCTGTAATTATTTTCTTTAAAACAATCCAATATGCCGCGTTCGATTCAGCAAGTGTTTTCTCTGATTAATTCTGCGCCCGTTGAAAAGCTAGCTGGTTTTGAAAATCAATCAGTTGAATTGCATATCAAAAGGGACGATTTAATCCATCCGGTCATTTCAGGTAACAAGTGGCATAAGCTAAAATATCTGTTGCTGCATCTGCAATCTCAAGGTTATCGTAAAATCGCCACAATGGGTGGACATTATTCAAACTTCCTTCATGTGCTCGCTTTTGTCGCCAACCAACTGAATTGGCAAGCCACTTTTTATATCAGAGGGCATCAGGAACAACCTTTAACGCCAACTCTGCAAGATATTATCGAGTGGGGGGCAAAGCTGGTTTATACCAGTCGAGAAGATTTTCGCGGATTAAGAGAAGCGCCACCTGACTTGCCAGAAGATACCTACTGGATCTCGGAAGGAGGAATGGATGAATATGCAATAAAGGGATTTGTTGATTCGGTTGCAGATTTAGATGAGGTTTATGACTATTGGGTTATTGCTTCGGCAACCGGAACCAGTTTGGCAGGATATCAAATGGCGGTGAATCAGAATCAACTCAAAACAAAAGTCATTGGTATTCCTGTGTTAAACAATGCTGATGCGATCAGGCAAAATGTTAAACATCTTATTGGTGAAGACCAACAGCCAGAATTGATTGAAGGTTACGAGTTTGGAGGTTTTGCCAAAAGTGATGTTGCATTACTTGAATTTATCAATCAGTTTGAGCAACAACATTCCATTCCACTGGAACCGGTTTATACAGGCAAATCATTTTATGCGGTTAATGATTTAATTGAAAATGGATATTTTCCCAAAGGTAGTAAAATCCTTTTAATTCATTGTGGTG
>Ga0224506_10000677_pt1 | contig 27183 bp, 29 predicted proteins | sample SF_Jan12_sed_USG_2_FD_169108 | JGI IMG/M metagenome (GOLD analysis project Ga0224506, IMG submission 169108) | Sediment microbial communities from San Francisco Bay, California, United States - SF_Jan12_sed_USGS_8_1 | ecosystem: Environmental > Aquatic > Marine > Sediment | place: USA... | reverse complement strand
TATTCTATGATTTTCCATACACAAAGATTAATTAAGAAAAATCGGGGTCAGACTGAAGCACCCCGTGCTTCAAAGGCATATAGTTAATCAATAACACGCATTAACTCTAATCAAAATCCAGCACACGATGACTTTCCTCCAGGATGAAATCAAGAAAAGTGCGCGCCACCAGGGAAAGTTTTTTTCCTTTCAGATGCCCCGCATACCAGCGGCGCTTGATGGGAAACCCCTCCACATCCAGCACTACCAGTTTATTGGCCGCCTGCTCCAGCCTCAAACTGTGCAATGACAACATGGCCAGGCCCAGCCCGGCCATGACCGCCTGCTTGATCGCCTCACTGCTACCCAGTTCCATATAGGGTTCTAGCATCAGGCCGTTCTTTTTGAGCAGGCGGTCAAACACCAGGCGCGTGCCCGAGCCCGGCTCACGCACAATAAAACGTTCGCTGGCCAGTTGTTGCAAAGAGACGTTCTTTTTTGTGGCTAACGGGTGATCGGGGTGAGCCACCGGCACGAGAATATTCTCCAGGAAAGGATACGTCTCCAGCTGCTGCTGGTCTTCCGGTATTTGACCCATCACCACGAAATCATCTTCGTTATTGAGCAGGCGCTGATATATCTTGGCGCGATTGGTGAACACCAGCCTGGGTTCCACCTCGGGGTAGCGAGACAGGAAGATGCCCAGCAGATGGGGCATGAAATACTTGGAGGTGGTGATCACGGAAAGCTGCAATACACCTTTGAACTCCCCCTTCAGCGCTTCAACTTCATTTTTTAATTCATCGACCCGCGTCAGAATATCGTGCGAGGCCTCGTACATGGTTTTGCCTGCCGCGGTAGGGAAAATCTTCTTGCCTACCTGCTCAAACAGGGGTATGCCCACCTGCTCCTCAAGCCGTTTTATCTGAATAGAAACAGCGGGTTGGGTCAGATGCCACTCCTCTGCCGCACGCGTGTAGCTGGCATGGCGAAAGACCGCTTCAAACAGCTTTAATTGTTGTAATGTAAAGTGCATAACTCACTACCATAAACATAAGTAAATGCATTTTATAACAAAAATTAATTTTTATTAATGGTTTTTTGTCTCTATAGTCGCTCCTCGCTAATTAACTGGCGAATCCCGGCAGCAAGCGCCGGGTCATCACAACGATTTTGGGGCTGGGGAGATGACTCTACCAGCCGAATTTAATACAAAGAGAGGATGCGAGTAATGGCTAAAACGTATGACGCTGGTGTAAAAGAATACCGCGAAACCTACTGGATGCCGGAATATACACCGAAAGATACTGATATTCTGGCATGCTTCAAAATCACTCCACAGGACGGCGTACCCCGCGAAGAAGTCGCAGCTGCAGTTGCCGCTGAATCTTCAACCGGTACCTGGACCACGGTGTGGACCGACCTGTTGACCGACCTGGATTATTATAAAGGCCGTGCCTACGCGATCGAAGACGTACCGGGTGATGACACCTGCTTCTACGCTTTCGTTGCTTACCCGATCGACCTGTTCGAAGAAGGTTCTGTTGTAAACGTACTGACTTCTTTAGTTGGAAACGTATTCGGCTTTAAAGCATTACGCGCTCTTCGATTAGAAGATATCCGTTTCCCGGTTGCTTACGTGATGACCTGTAATGGACCACCACAGGGTATCCAGGTTGAACGTGACATCATGAATAAATATGGCCGTCCTCTTTTAGGTTGTACGATTAAACCAAAGCTTGGTCTGTCAGCTAAAAACTATGGTCGCGCCTGTTACGAGGGTTTACGCGGCGGTCTGGATTTCACCAAGGATGACGAGAACGTTAACTCACAGCCATTCATGCGCTGGCGTCACCGTTTCGACTTCGTGATGGAAGCGATTCACAAAGCCGAGGCTGAAACCGGTGAGCGTAAAGGTCACTACCTGAACGTCACCGCACCGACTGCCGATGAAATGATGCGTCGTGCTGAGTATGCAAAAGAAATTGGCGCACCGATCATCATGCATGATTACCTCACTGGTGGTCTGTCTGCGAATACGCAATTGGCTCAATGGTGCCAGAATAACGGTATGCTGTTGCACATTCACCGTGCCATGCACGCCGTGCTCGACCGTAACCCGCACCACGGTATTCACTTCCGCGTGTTAACCAAGGTACTACGTCTGTCTGGTGGTGATCATCTTCACTCCGGTACAGTGGTTGGTAAACTTGAAGGCGACCGTGATGCAACACTGGGCTGGATCGACACCATGCGTGATTCGTTCATTAAAGAAGACCGTTCACGCGGTTTGTTCTTTGATCAGGACTGGGGCTCAATGCCAGGTGTCCTGCCTGTTGCATCGGGCGGCATCCACGTCTGGCACATGCCGGCACTGGTTAACATCTTTGGCGATGACTCCGTATTGCAGTTCGGCGGCGGTACATTAGGCCACCCATGGGGCAATGCGGCAGGTGCTGCGGCTAACCGTGTTGCGGTTGAAGCCTGTGTTGAAGCACGCAATAGTGGTCGTGAACTTGAGAAAGAAGGTAAGGATATTCTTACTACTGCAGCCAAACACAGCCCAGAGCTCAAGATGGCGATGGAAACCTGGAAAGAAATCAAGTTCGAGTTCGATACGGTAGACAAACTCGACGTTGCCCATAAATAAGCGACGTCTCTAACCTGACGAATTTGAACATTAAAATTTGGAGTAAAAAACATGAGTGATATGCAAGACTATAAATCGAGCTTAAGCGACACAACCAGTCGCAAGTTTGAAACTTTTTCATACCTGCCTGCGATGACAGCGGAACAGACCCGCACACAGATCGAATACATCGTGAGCAAGGGATGGAATCCGGGTATTGAACACACAGAACCAGAAAATTCGCGCAGCAATTACTGGTACATGTGGAAACTGCCCATGTTTGGTGAAACCGATGTTGACGCCATTCTGGCTGAAATTGAAAACTGTCATAAAGCGCACCCGAACAATCATGTTCGTCTGCTTGGTTTTGACAATTTCAAACAGTCAGCAGGTGCTTCAATGGTAATTTATCGTGGTAAAACCGTTTAATTACGCAGGGTAGTAGCGAAGCATAAAGCCCCTGCCGCACACCGTACGGTCAGGGGCTTTTTTTATACCAACCATAGATAAAGACGATTATGAATAAACCAGACAAGTACGTTGGCATTAACAATGATATCAATGGCGGCATGACCACCATCGGTAGAATTATCCGTGACGCCTGGGTATTCGAACTGATTCCCGAATCAGAAACCTGCGAAGGCTGGAACCTGGCGGGTATTGATGCCTTGTTACAAAAGCTCAATACTGAGTGGGATAAATATGGTTGCCTGGTTAGCCGTTTGCCGGAAGACTTATATAAACGTCACCAGCGAATTCATGATAAAGCCATCGCCAACGCCAAAGCCAAAGGCTGGAGCGGCGAGTTTGAAACCGAAGATGAAAAATAACCAATTTTTATGCTCGTAATTTTTTTACGCTCACTCAGGCAAACAGGAATATCTAATTAAAAGGTGCGTTATGTCAAAAAACACAGTTGATCCAAAACAGTACATCATAAAAGATGAGCCCTACTATGAGCCGGTATACGATGAGATAGAGCGCTACGAAGCGGCTTACAATGTGCGCATGCCGATGATGCTCAAAGGCCCTACCGGATGCGGTAAGTCGCGCTTTGTTGAGTACATGGCATATAAATTAGGCAAGCCGTTGATCACGGTTGCCTGTAACGAAGACATGACCGCCTCCGACCTGGTCGGTCGTTTCCTGCTGGACAAAGATGGTACCAAGTGGCAGGACGGCCCACTAACAACAGCGGCGCGTATTGGCGCCATCTGTTACCTGGATGAAGTGGTTGAAGCACGCCAGGACACCACCGTTGTGATTCATCCGCTCACTGATCACCGCCGTAGTTTGCCGCTGGATAAAAAAGGTGAACTGATTACTGCACATGCTGATTTCCAGTTAGTGATTTCATACAACCCGGGTTACCAGAGTTTAATGAAAGACCTCAAGCAGTCGACCAAACAGCGTTTTGGCGGACTGGACTTTGATTACCCTGCTGAAGAGATAGAAATCGAAATTGTCTCGAAGGAATCAGGCGTGGATAAAACCACTGCAAAAAAACTGGTACAGATCGCGCAGCGCGCACGCAACCTGAAAGGTCATGGCCTGGACGAAGGTATCTCCACTCGTCTACTGGTCTATGCCGGACAACTCATCGCAAAAGGACTCACTGCCCAGACCGCCTGCAGCATGACTATGGTAACGCCCTTGACCGATGATCCGGACATGCGCGACACCCTGGATGCGGCAGTACAGACGTTTTTTGGATGATTATTAAGTTACATATTTCAAGTTACAAGTTATAAGTTGTAACTTAAAACTTGTAACTTAAGACTTAAAACAACATTCTCTCTTCATGGTTATGCGACAGGATTTTTAAATAATGAGCATCCAACTCGAAGATTACGAAGAATTCCTGGAACAGTCTGCGCCAATTGTGCGCGATGTACTGAACGGGACTTTCCAGGAAGCGGCACGCATCATGTCGCCGGCCGGCCTGGAAGATTATATGAACGGTGCAAAGGCACTGAGCAATCTCGGGCGCGGCAGTGACCTGGTCGTCACCTATCTGCAGGAAATCCCGATGGTGGTAAAGGAATGCGGCGAAGATATTATTCCCGACGTATTGACCGCTGCCATGAAGCTATCGTCGATGACCTCTGGCGAGGTGATTTCATTACTGTTTAGCAGCCTGCCCTCGGCCGCCAAGAACCTGGGCGATGCCGAGTTGTTGCGCGGTTACCTGACCTTCGTACATCAACTGGCTTCCACTGCGGCGCGCGGTCTGCGCCCGATGTTAAATCACATTGACGAACTATTATCGAAACTCACGCTGAGCGGCCTGCGTCGCTGGGCCAACTTTGGTGCGCAGGCCTATCGCCGCGACTTTACCAATTTAACCTCTTACTTTAACCTGGAATCTGCAGATTCCAGGGCGATGCTGCAAAAGGAACGTCGTGGCGTACTTTTTATAAAAGTACAACGCAAACTGAATTTTTATTTGCGTGCCCTGTGGGCGCGTGATTTCTTTTTGCGCCCAACCGGTGCTGACTACACAGACTTTCGACCTTACATAGAACACCGCATACTGCACATGCCGGATGCGGTGGATAATATTGAGCAGAATAATATCAACATCCCCGGGCTTGAGCTCTACCGTGCTACAGCCGCTCACATGGCTGCACACCTGAGTTATTCATCTTCACCGATCTCTGCGGAACAACTCAGCCCGGCGCAGATGTTCTTTATCGGCTTCATCGAAGATGCGCGTGTCGAATATAAAGCCACCAATGATTTCCCCGGCCTGAAAAAACTCTGGGCCTCTCTTCTCAAAATCGCCGACGAGGATGATGAGCCCGAGCACCACACCATGACCGCGCTGGAACACATCGCGCTGATGCTGCTCGATAGCTCGGTCAAATCTGACGATGCCGAAATCAATACGTTTGTTGAAAGGTTTCACGCAGACATCGAGGAGCGTCAGGATGATAACCAGCTTTCCTGGCACATGGGCATGGAGCTATTTAATTTATTTTCAGCACGGAAAGAAGTACCCAGCCTGAGAATTCTGGAACGCATCCGCATTCCTTATCGTGATGACAATCGTTATGTCTGGGAATTCGAGGAATTCAACTGGCACGCCGAAATGGAATACGTACCTGCCAGCCAGCGCCAGGTACGTAAAATCGTTAGCGTTATAGAAATGGCCAATGAAGTCGATTGTGAACTGGCCGGTGATGATGCGCAGGAGATATGGACCTGCGCGACAGAGATGCGCCCCTACGAAGATGATCTCACCGATAACACCAAAAGCTTTAACGAAATGTGGGGCAAGGAGCCGGTCTCCGACCCGTTCCGTTACCAGGAATGGGATTACCAGATTCAACTGCATCGTCCTGACTGGGCGACGGTTTACGAACGTCGTCAACCCAAAGGTGATATTGATGATATCAATACCATTCTCGATGAATACAAACCGGTTGCGCATCGCATTAAACAAATTATCGACCTGTTAACACCAGACGGTGTGCAGCGCGTGCGCAACATGGAAGACGGCGATGAAATTGATATTAATGCCGCGATTGATGCCATGGTTTCAATTCGTATGGGCGAACAACCCAACACACGCATTACCATGCGCAATGTTTTAAAAAATCGCGACCTGTCGGTGGTAGTGTTGATGGATTTATCCGAATCCACTAATGAGGCGATGAGCGGTTCAGATAAAACTGTTTTACAGCTGACGCGCGAAGCGGCCACACTGGTGTCCACGGCTATCAATGGCATTGGTGATCCGTTTGCATTACACGGCTTTGCCTCCGACGGACGCCATGATGTGCAGTACTATCGCTTCAAAGACTTTAACCAGCACTTTGATGATGAAACAAAATCACGCCTGGCTGGCATGAAAGGCGGACTGTCTACGCGCATGGGTGCTGCGTTGCGTCATGCCGGCCATCACTTGATGAAGCAGGCGGAAAAACGCAAACTCATTTTGCTGGTAACCGATGGCGAACCGGCTGATATCGACGAACGCGATCCGCAACATTTACGCCATGATACAAAAAAGGCGGTAGAAGAACTTTACAGCAAGGGTGTACTGACTTATTGCCTGACGCTGGACGCGAATGCCGACGACTACGTGAAACGTATTTTTGGCGCAAATAATTACACCATCATTGACAATGTAAACCGGTTACCGGAAAAGCTGCCAACACTGTTTGCCAGCCTCACCCGATAAAAAATATGAGCAGAACTGCAGATGTGCCCTACTGTGCACAACGCGATGATGAAGTAGATGCAAAACTCTATAATCTGTGGCGACGGGCAAAACGGCATTTCACTATGCCGATGCGCCTGCCACTGGCGGGCTACTCAGGTTTTGTAATGATTCTTGAAGAACACGAATGGGTGTGTGCCGATGAAAATCAGAACGACATCCCTATTCTTGCCTGGATAGAGTTTGAAGACCAGGGCAGAGATACGCTTCACCTGCCGGTTAAATGCAAACTGAATTACTACCACTTTGCTGCATCAAAAATACGCGCTCACTCCCTGGAACTGGTTGAGAGTGAACTGGAAAAACGATTACATGGCGAAAAAAGAGTTTAAACGAAGTTAACGGGGAGATTATCAATGGCACAGGTCAATATGCGCGACATGCTCTACCACGCTTATGAAAATAATTATGCGGTAGGTGCCTTTGATCTGGTCAGTCTCGATTTTCTGGAGGCCGTGATCGAATCCGCTGAACGCTGTCGGGCGCCGGTCATTCTCAGTGTCGCCGAACCCCACTTCGCCCACTACGATTTTGAACTGATGCTGCCCGCGGTAGAGGCCGCAGCCAGGCGCGCCTCTGTACCGGTTGCTATCCAGCTTGATCACGGCCACAGCCCCGAGTCCGCTACTCGCGCTATCAACCTGGGCTGTAACGGCATTATGCTCGATGCCTCCAGCCATGAACTACCGGACAACATTCAGCTCACGCGTGCCGTGGTGGATATGGCGCACGGTTGCGGCGTGCCGGTAATTGGCGAACTCGGTTATGTCGCCGGCATGGAAGGTGAAAGTGCACAGCAACACCCCGGTGAGTCGGAATTTACCGTGCCTGCAGAAGCCAAAGTCTATGTTGAGCGTACCGGCGTTGATTGTCTTGCGGTCTCGATTGGTACCGTGCAGGGACGGATGAAAGGCCGCGCCAAACTGGACTTTCACCGTCTTAAACAACTCAACCAGGCGGTGAACATTCCCCTGGTTATTCATGGCGGCAGCGGACTGAATGAAGACCAGTTCCGTCGCCTGACTTCACTGGGAGTCGCCAAAATAAATTATTACACTGCCCTGTCTGATGTCGCTGCAAAAACCATGCGTACACAGATCAAGCAAAATCCCAACGGCAGTTTTACCGAATTAAAAACAGGTGTAAAAGAGGCCATCGGTGCCGAGGTAGAGCGCTGCCTGCGCCTGTGGGGCAGTGCCGGTCGTGCCGCCGAGGTATTGGCACAATGCGAACCCTGGACACCTGTTGAGCATCTCGTTATTTACGACACGGAACTCAGCAGCGATCAACAGACCCGCGCCATGATAAACGAAGGATGTAAAGTCCTCGCTGCCATTCCCGGTGTTCGCGGTGTATTCGCCGGTGAGGCAGTAAAGGAAGGCACAAAGTACCGTTTCTGCTGGCAGCTACATTTTTGCCATAAGGCAGTTGTCGATTCTTATCGCCAACACCCGGACTACATCCACTTTGCCAACAACCTGTTTGGTCCGGTTGCCGGTGATCACATCAGTATCGATTACCAGGACAGTCACAACAAACCAGCATCAATCGTGCAGGACAATAACTACCAGCCCGCACTGTATAAACCGGTAACCGCCGTACACAACTAATGCAAACCAACAATTTATTTTATTACTAAAAAAAGAGCCGTGTTATGCGGCTCTTTTTTTGGATTACTCGCTATAGCGCTTCACGCCCCGGCCCGAGCAATGGGCAGAGAAAGTACTTATCACCTGCATCCATGATGTCGTCAGCATTCAAATCAATCCACCAACGACCGCCATAATGACCAACATTACCCGGGCCAAATTCTGTTTGCAATCCATTCTCGCCAGGTATCAGCTGTTGAAAGTTACCTTTCTGCGGCAACAGGTCAGCGACAACGATGGAGTCATAGTACAACCCTTGAGATGTGACAAAGATAACAGGGCCTGTTCCACGCCCCGTAGTGCGATCATTCGCATAAGCACTACTCATTATCATCGCAGAGCTCAACAAGGCTACAGTACTTAGAACTTTTAATGTTTTCATTTTACTTCTCTCCTTTTATTACCATTTGGGGCTTACAGTCTTGCAGGAGAGAGTCACTCTTTCATCCCGAAAATGTCACAAATCTATAACATCCTCGAGCCATATCTTTTAACGACCGGGTTTTGTCGCCATCTTAAATGAAAACGTGGTGCCGCAATTAATTTCGCTTCGCACTTTTATGACGCTACCATGAAGTTCAAGTATGCGTTGCACAATAGCAAGCCCCAGACCAGAATTGGTACTGCCTGTTCGGTTAATATCCTGCTGATAAAAACGTTCAAAAATTCGTGGCAGGTCATCAGCGGGAATGCCGCAACCGGTATCGGTAATCTGTACGACGACATTACCCGAGTCGACATTAACGCTGACGCTGATGCGCCCGCCGGCAGGCGTATGGCGCAAACCATTTTCCAGCAGATTTTCCAGCACTCGCTGCAACATCGCGATGTCACCGTATATCAACGGCGCCTCTGAACTCAGAATGGCATCCAGCTGAATCGATTTTTGCTGCGCACGTAATAAATAGCTCTGGGTGACGTCCTGTACCAGTTCACCCATAGAAAATGGCTCTGAATAAACTACCGATTCACAGGAGTCCAGCCTGGCCAATTCAAACAGTTCTTCGACCAGCCTGCCCAAATGCTGACTATGGCTTAATGCAGTTTCCAGGTACTGTTTCTTTTCTTCAGCAGACAGCTCATCATTTTTTAGAAGCAGTGTCTCCAGGTAACCGCGCATGGTGGTCAACGGTGTGCGTAAATCATGCGAGACATTTGCGACCATTTCACGGCGCATGCCATCCATACGCTTGAGCTCATTAATCTGCTTATCAATTTTATCCGCCATGACATTGAATTGCTGCCCCAGCTCATCTATCTCATCATTTTTCTTCCCTGTCACTGGAAAACTGCTCAGCATGTCATCGGGGTTTTGTTTATTTGCATAATTACGGATAACAGTACCAAGCATTCGCAGCCGACGTGTCTGCAAAGCAAACACGGCTAAACCAGCCAGCAGTGCCGCCAGCAGCGCAACCACTAATACCTGAAGCGCGGTATTTAAAATGTAACTACTGCCAAGCATCTGTACAACGTCGTCGTACTGTTCACTTCCCAGAACAATATACAGATAACCCTGTAATCCGCCTTCGTTTTTTATCTCTGCCACAGAAAAAACTTTCTGCGCTTCGAGATTGCGAGGGTCGTCACCTTTCAGTGGAAACCGGGCAGCGCCATTGATGAATTTGATGAGTGGATCCAGATTAACCTGGGTACGTATAACTTTACCTTCAGGCGCAGAATAGCCAAGCACAACGCCCTGCGTATCCAGAAGGTATAACTCGATGCTGGGATTGATCACCATTAGATTGTGAAACAGGCCATCCAGCGCCTGGTGATTGATTTGCTGGTTCTGTATCAAGGGCTGCTCGGCAACGATATGCTGCGCCAGTGTGGCATTAAGTTTTTGCGCCACCTCCTGCTGGTACAGTGTGCTGGAATGCCCAATTAATTGAATCAGTATTAACCCAACCACTAACAGCAGAACAAACAGCGTCAGCGCCAAACGACTGTAGAGGGTTCGAAATATCATCCTGGCATTTTCTGTAAATCGTGCGAGAACTTGTAACCAACACCCCAGACCGTAATCACATACTCTGGTTTTGCCGGATCAGTTTCAATTTTTGCGCGAAGACGATTGATATGCGAATTGACCGTATGCTCATAACCGTCATGCCCGTATCCCCACACACTGCTCAACAACTGTGAACGGGTATAGACGCGACCCGGGTTACTGGCGAAATGCCATAGCAGGTCAAATTCCTTGGCGGTGAGTTCTATATTGTTATTGCCAAGAAGCACCTGGCGATTGTCCGGGTTCACGCAGAGCTCACCGAATTGCAGCTTTTCAGAACTGTCTGCTGCTGAGGTTGACTGGTATTGTTCGGATCTGCGCAAGATCGCATTAACACGCGCGACCAGTTCGGGAACACTAAATGGTTTGGTAAGATAATCATCCGCACCAACCTCCAGCCCCAGCACCCGATCCAGCTCAGTAGTTTTTGCCGTTAGCATTAGCACCGGTGTATAGATTTTTTCCTGACGCATTACCCGGCAAACATCCATACCATCCATGCCGGGTAACATAAGATCGAGGATAACCAGCTGGTAACGATCGGTCAGCGCCTTCCCCAGTCCCGTGTTGCCATCTGCAGCATGATCTACCTGCATATGTTTACTGCGCAGATTAACCATCACCAACCTGGCGATGTCTGCATTGTCTTCAATAATGAGTATATTTTTCTGCATCATAACTAACCGGTACAGATGTCTGACAGGTGATGAGAACGAATAGTTCATGTGAACTACTCAAACAGCAGCCTAGCACTCAATTATCACGAAAATGTCACAAAACTGGTGGCTGATGCAGGATGGGCTTGCGATAAATGACTAAAAAGTTACGGACAGGGATATAAGCATGGGTGGTGCGATTAAGAACTGAGGCAGCCGGTGAAAATACCAGTGACAGTAAGTTATCACCGGCCACTCAAGCCTGGAGCTAATTGTCATTTCCAAAAAGACCCGTAGCATTTTCCTTCTTTACTTTTTTCGCGGCCTTCTTTTCTTTTGGTGTCAATGCCGCTTTCTTCTTAACTTCTTTATTTGTTTTCTGTACTTTACCCATGATTTTTCTCTCTTAGCAGGCGGGATATCTTCAGATAAAAAACGGCAGGCCATCCTGCTGCGCCTGCCATCATAAGCTACAAAATACTAGAAAGACAGGGGACGGACAGCATTCCACGAACTAATACTGCCGGGGCAGCACAAATCAGGAATTAATACTTATGGAGCCGGACCAGTTATATCTCAACGCTATGATAAATACTCTGCACATCATCCAGATCGTTTAGCATATCCAGAAATTTCTCAAACATCTCCACATCATCACCTGCCAGTGGGGCTGTGCTATGGGGCAAGTACTGAATTTCATCGACCTCAAAATCGATCCCTTCGAAGGCGTCAACCAGGGCCTGTCTGGCTTTAGAATAATCGGTGTTCGGCGCAAATACGGTGATTTTTCCGTCTTCGTTTTCGATGTCGGTGACATCAACATCCGCCGTCAGCAAGGCCTCAAGGGCCGCCTCTTCATCGCCGCCTTCGAATGCCAGGATAGCACTGTGATCGAACATGTGGCTGACACTGCCCTGGGTGCCGATTTTGCATTTTGTCTTGGTAAAGCACAGGCGTACATCACCAAAGGTGCGATTGGGGTTATCAGTGAGACATTCGATCATCACCATGCAGCCACCCGGGCCATAGCCCTCGTAAATGGCTGGCGAGAAATCTTCGCCGCCACCGCCTTTGGCCTTGCTAATGGCCTTCTCGATAACATGACTTGGCACCTGGTCTTTCTTGGCCCGGTCAATGAGGCTGCGTAATGCCAGGTTACCTTCCGGGTCTAACCCGCCCGCCTTGGCACACACATAAATTTCACGGCCATATTTACTGTAGACCCTGGCCTTGGCGTCTGACGTTTTAGCCATCGACTCTTTACGGTTTTGATAGGCTCTGCCCATGGCACTGCTGATCCTTTGAAAGTAGTAAAAATATAAATTTTACAGATAAGCCACTGCTTTGGGAAATTAAACAGCACCAATTAACGCGGGCAGAGCGACAAAAATGGCCAATTAACCTGTTCGGTTACGATATAATGCCTTCATCCCCTTAAAGTTATTCGTCCTGTAACAACGCGCGTAGATGATGGACATAATAGTCAAATGACCGAAAAACACTACTCAGAAGATGAGGAATTAACTCGTCAACACACATTAAAGTTAATTTCCGAATTTGAAAACAGATTTTTTCATAGCTATGTCTATGGCGCGTTGGCGATAGTTATGTACCTGGCAAGCAAAATATATGAACCGGGCACGCTGCTAACCATAATAAATTTTCTGGGCCTGATTTCCCTGTACATGTGGTACGCGACAAACTCGTGGGTAAAAAAAGTAAAAATCGAAATCTATATTCGACTCAACAAACCAAAGGACATTAGTGATCGTTACGAATTATATGCACAACGAGCCATAATAAACGGTATAGTTTCATTTGTAGCCATGTTAATAGCCGCCTGGTATTTTATTTGAAAAATTAAATTCAGATTCGAATTAATCTTTTGTTCTTGTTGGTGATTTGTTGCGGATCGCGGAGTATAAAATGATCATGGCAAAAGTGCCACGCGAAAAATTTGCGCCCATTCATATCAGGGCTCTTGCCTATGCTGACAACGCATTACCTATTGGTCATGGCCAGACGATCTCCCAGCCCTATATCGTCGCGCTGATGACTGATTTACTCGAACTCACACCGGAGAGCACCGTGCTGGAAATTGGCACCGGTTCCGGTTACCAGGCAGCGATTCTTTCCCGCCTGGCAAAAAAAGTTTATACCATCGAAAAGGTCAGCGAACTCTGCAAGGCCGCCGACAGGTTATTAAAAAAACTGGGGCACAACAATGTCGAAAGCCGATGTAGCAATGGCTATTACGGTTGGCACGAAAAAGCCCCGTTCGATGCCATCATCGTCACCGCGGCCGCCACCCATATCCCCCCGCCCTGGTCGAACAGCTTAAACCCGGAGGACGCATGGTGATCCCGGTGGGTTTGCCCTACAGGCACCAGGAGCTGATGTTACTAAGCAAGGCAGACGATGGGTCGACGGAAATAGAGTCCATCCTGGACGTGGCATTTGTGCCGCTAGTGATGGATGACAGAGAAATAGAAAGTTTGGAGCGCGATAGCAGGTAGTACTCAGGGTAAGACAACCCGGGCCAGACACGCGTATTGAAACTAATCTAATACCAGGTCTTACATTATGACCATGAAGAAAAAAACATCTTCAAAAAACTGGTCGCAGCAGGTAACCATGGAGAGCAACGCCCTGGACCTGGAAGAAGACGTGCTCACCTGGCATGATGCAAAGAAGATCGCCCAATCACTCAAGAACTCTGCTGAACGCAGCACCCGTCGAAAATCCTCCCCATTTCAATCCGCCATGTCGATGCTGGTGTTTTATATCAACCGTACCGGCAAGAATATTGATGAAGAACAAAGCAGGATACTGGAACAGGCAAAAGAAGAACTGCGGAATTTGTACCACAGGTATTAAGGTGAAGGGGTTTTAAAAAGAAGCCACTCTCTCACCTGGTTAAAATATAACCCGCTGATTCATTTATTCTGTCCATTTTTCACTTTATACTCTCAAAAAAAAGATAAATATTAGTTTAGTGTTCAAAAAATAATCAACTGTGACACGGGATTGAAATATATTTCCACCTTGCCTTCCCCTCATTTTATTTCTGGATACAATAACGGCTGCTGCTACTTTTTTGTTGATCTAAATAAATAATCATATGTTTCCTACTGTTGAAATAGATAAAAACGGCATATTTATAGAAACACATGTTGACGAATTCATCACAGTTAACCTGGCGATGTTTGTTGCAGAAGAAAGGAAACGGCTGGCTGGAAAAGGAAAAAAACCCTTACTGGTTGTATTTGAAAAAATAGTGGGCTATGACCCCGAAACCAGGAATTACACGGACCAGATTATTGCCAACATTAACGCCCTCGGCTTCTACATCAACACCGGCACAGCGGAAGGCAAAGAGGCAAAAGCAATCATAGAAAGCTTCTATAAAATGACCCCGTATCCGGTACCCGTCAAAATATTCGATGATAAAACCGAGGCCATAAACTGGCTAAATCAGTTTGTACAGGAATAAAATTTAGCCACACTCCCCTTTTTTAAAATATAATTCCCCCTCTCTATTTTCTGACATTTTTGCCACAAAAGACCTTGCCAGCACACCCATAACCTACGAGAAAACCATGGAAAACTTTGAACTGGAAGGTCATGCATTTATCGAGTTATGCAATTTATTAAAAGTGACCGGTTTATGCAGCAGCGGCGGCCTGGCCAAGGCCTTGATTGGCGATGGTCAGGTAAAGGTAGATGGCGAAATCGAGCTGCGTAAACGCTGTAAAATCAGGCCGGGCCAGGTTGTTGAGTTTGATGGCCGACAGGTCACCGTCAAATAATATTTAAACTTCTGAAGCAATACCCGCAGTCGCTGAATACGAGTTACAGCGCCACCACCCCATAGAAATGACACTTATATTGCCATACATCAAGCAACCGCTCTGGATGTGCCCCATTCTTTCTTATAGCATGGACGACAGGAACCAGACAAAAAAGGTGATTGCCATGCAACCCATCATTACTGTTGAATTTTCGTCAAAGGCCGGTGACCGGGAATTTAAGGAAGAAGGTGTGTCTTTCCATAATCCGGAGGAACTCTTTTCATTTATTGCCCCCGGGGGCGGTTGCGACACGATCCCTGACGAGGTTGATGAAATTCAGATGGTCTTTCTTCAACCGCCACATCCAAATACACAAAACCCGATTGCAGACAAAAGAATAACCCTTGAGCTCGGCATGGTGTTTTTAACCGGCCCATTGGCAGAGATTGTCCAAAGCACAGCGCAGCTCATTGATAAGGCGGGTCGCGGAGAGCTCTCCAATTCATTTCTTAAGGTGATCAATGCAGAACTCTGACACATAAACAAACAACCCATAATCATTGAATCGACCGGCCCTGATCGGCTGATACACCTACTAACTTCGGTGTTATCATACCCTCAAACAGTGCTAACTTATTGTCGCGGCCATATACCAGCGACCACATTCTAAAAAAATAGAGATAAAAAATGACCGATAATAAACCAAAAGAAGTGACTGGCGATAGCAGTGCCATATGGCAAAATCATGTATCTGTACCTGATACACCGGAAGGCTTTACTGTCAGGACGACCTGTCCAGGCAACCCAGATGGTGTCGAGGTCATGCTGGAACGCTGGGAGGCAGGCTCTGAAGAACCACCACATTCACATCCCGGCGACGACATGACCGTAGTTATAGAAGGCAAGATGTCGATCCAGTTCTACACTAAATCAGCCGATGGACTTGTCGCCGATGGCGAGCAAGTTTTTCTTAACAAGGGCGATACAGGTTACATCAGGGCCGGCCGAATTCACGATGCAAAATACCTCGAAAAATGTAAACTTGTTTACGTGCACGATAAAGCTTTCGGGTTTACTGCTGAATAGATAAACAAATTCAAACCGCATTTTCTTTGAAAAAACTAAAGGTGCGTTATATGAAAAACATAGTCTGGTTGAATATCACTTTAGTGAGTTGTTTGAGTTTTTATAGCTTGACTCTAAGCGCTTCTGATACGGCCAAAGAAAAACGTTGGGCCGACCAGATTGTTGACTCCATCATGGTAGGAGAAGCCGAGTGGCTCACCAGCAACGGGCATAAATTCCTGGGTATCTACACAGAACACACGACTGAGAAAGCCGAAGGTGGTGTAATTGTTCTCCATGGTAGCGGCGTACACCCCAATTGGCCAGATGTGGTCCACCCTGTCCGCACCCTGTTACCTGATCATGGCTGGCAAACCTTATCCCTACAAATGCCGGTTCTTCCGAATGAAGCAGACTATAAGGAATATATTCCCCTGTTTGATGAAGTCGCACCACGAATTACTGCAGGCGTTGAATTTTTAAAATCCAAAGGCATTAACAATATCGTCATTTTGGGGCATAGCCTGGGTTCATCCATGGCCGCCCATGCACTGGTAACCGGTAAACCCGACTCCAGTGTTAAGGGGTTAGTTGCAATTGGTGTTGCTGGAAACCTGATCAAGGACGATAAGAAAAATTATTCCACCTCGTTAGCACATATCAAAATTCCCATACTGGACATCTATGGCAGTGATGACCTGGATATTGTACGTAATAATGCTGATAAAAGAGCCATGGCTGCAAAAAAGTCAGGTAACACGCACTACACCCAAATAATAGTTGATGGTGCTAACCACATGTTCACAGGTAAAGGCGATGAACTGGTTGAACGCGTGCACAGCTGGTTAGAAACCAATACGCCGGGCAAATAAATTAAATGAGGCGCAATAAAAAAGCCATGTTCCTTTTTATTATTGAATTGTATGCGGATATTTAACCACATATAGTTTATGGCTTTTTGTAGTAGTGGCTTGATTCAGGCACTCATCATGCCTGGGTTACCTTCGCGTTTTAACTGTATGCGCTAACTTGTTTATCTATCTTATTGATATAAATCCCTATCTGCTAAACCAGATAGAGTGTCTATAATTACACATTCGTATCATCATCAATTAATTACAGGTTGCCTGCATGAAAGTTACTCCTTATCTGAAAATCCTGGCCGAAAAAGAAGGCTCTGACGTTTACCTCTCCACCGGTGCACGCCCAAGTGCAAAATTCAGTGGCAAACTAACACCTCTAGGTAAAGACGCCTGCCCCCCGGGTTACGTTGAAAAACTGGCGATGGAAATGATGAGCGAAAAACAACGTCAGGAGTTTTCTGAAAAACCAGAAATGAACCTGGCACTGTCACTGCCGAAAGTGGGTCGTTTTCGTGTGAATATTTTTAAACAGCGTAATGAAGTATCGATGGTAATACGTAATATCCAGACCGAGATACCCAATCTTGAGCAACTGGGCCTTCCACCTATTTTGAAAGAAGTCATCATGACCAAGCGCGGCCTGATTCTATTTGTCGGCGGCACGGGGTCCGGTAAATCGACATCACTGGCTGCACTTATAGATCATCGCAATACCAATTCCAGGGGCCATATCATTACCATCGAAGACCCCATTGAATTTGTGCATGAACATAAAGGCTGCATCGTCAACCAGCGTGAAGTCGGCATGGACACACACTGCTTTGAAGATGCACTAAAAAACACTTTGCGCCAGGCTCCGGATGTGATTCTGATTGGAGAAATTCGTGACCGAGAAACCATGGAACACGCCCTGGCTTTCGCGGAAACAGGCCACCTGGCAATTTCTACCCTGCACGCCAACAATGCCAATCAGGCACTGGATCGCATTGTGAACTTCTTCCCTGAAGAAAAACGCCAGTCCTTATTGAGCGACCTGTCAATTAACTTGCAGGCTTTTGTATCTCAACGACTAATTCCCACAGTTGATGGCAAACGTTGTGCCGCCATTGAAATCTTACTCAACTCGCCACGCATTGCTGATCTGATCAAGGCCGGTGAAGTGCTGGAAATTAAAGAAATAATGGAAAAATCCGAACCGATGGGCATGCAGACCTTCGATATTGCCCTCTACAAATTATACAAGGCCGGCAAGATAACACTCGATGAAGCGCTAAAAAATGCCGATGCCGCCAATAACCTGCGCCTGAAAATCGACCTGGCTGAAAAAGGCAAAGCAAATGCCATCAACACGACTACCGACAACAGCAAAGGCGAATCAAGTACAGCTGACAAAAAAGAGGCTGCCGGAGGTTTGAGCCTGGTCGAGCATGACGATGACGAGGAAGATGAAGAACCAGGCGCCATACCACAGCCTGCCTGACGGCAACTCGCCGTAGGTGAGAAATTGTCGCCTCGACAATAATGATACCTGCCCTGACTATCTTCGGTGATGTCTGCGATCTCGATGGTGATAACGACAGTGCAATCTATACACTGATGTATTGCTGACCGGTAGAATTGCCCCGGGATAATTGCCCCGGGATAATTCCCCTGGGATAATTGCCCCCAATGGCATCATAAATGCGGCAGATATGTTGGTGATACAAAGAATGGCACTGGGCCTGTAACCAGGCTTCTCCGCCAAAAGTTATGCGCGACAAACACGAATCATTTTCAGCCAGCCCTGACTTCCCTTCCGTTAGAATAACGCACATCTCCTATATCTATTAAATACTTATAAGTCTTTCTTGATTATCTAGTTAAATTATAAATATTAAAATATACAATATTGAAAAGAGTTATAATCCCCAGCGTAACACTTGCAGTTTTATCAAGTTCCTTTTGATTTCTCAAAGGAAACGGAATGATCAAAATATGTGCATCTGTTTAAAATGATCAAAAATAAATTCTCCGTTACTTTTGAAATTATAAGGGAATACTTATGCGGCTTGTTAGAGAATCTATTTTACAGGTTAAGAGCCTCGCCCCAATTTTCGCTATAAGTTATGCAATTCTATTGGGATTGCTTTTTACTGTTGTTGTAATTTCATCTCTTTATGAGATTCCGGTAGCACATTTTACTCGTGACCCGTTAGCAACGCTCCATGGCCATCCCTTTACTGGTGTAATATCCAATATTGGCATTCTATTTTGGTGCTCAACATTTGCCGTTTGTTTATTTTCTTCAGCGATACTTTATAAGAAAAAAACAAAGGAAGTAGCCGTGTTTCTACTATACTCCAGCCTGTTAACGTTACTGCTATTACTGGACGATTTATTCATGCTTCACGAGAAAATCATTCCACGAACTCTCCATGTTTCACAAAAATCAGTCTACCTGGGCTATTTAATCTTAACCGCAATATATTTTATAAAATTCTTCAGGTTGATTTTAAGGAATGAATATACGATTTTATTTATTGCCTGTGGCTTCTTTGCATTATCGGTGATTTGCGACGTATTTTTACCTCAAAATGACATGGAATACCTGGTAGAAGATGGCTTTAAATTATTTGGTATAGTCTCCTGGTTCATTTTTTTTATGAGGACCTGTTTCTCTCAAGTTCTACAGGCAACAGATAACTGGAAATAACATGAATAAAAAATCTCGCACAGGGGAAATTTTTCACGAATGAGAATATGGGTAGACGCAGACGCATGCCCTGTAGTAATCAAAGACATTCTTTTCAGGGCAGCAGAAAGAACCATGACACTGGTAACACTCGTTGCTAATCAGCAAGTTAGAACACCGCCATCGCGTTACATTAAATTCATTCGAGTGGGGCCTGGTTTTGATATCGCTGATAACGAGATCGTTAAAAGGCTTGAAGCAAACGACCTTGTTATCACCAGTGACATTCCCCTGGCAGCAGAGGCGATTGAAAAGGGAGGTTACGCCCTCAGCCCTCGTGGCGAGTTACACACCACTGACAATATAAGAGCACGCCTGAACATGAGAGATTTTATGGAGAATCTTCGTTCTAGCGGTGTCGACACAGGTGGCCCGCCAGCATTAAGCCAAAGCGACCGCAAGGCTTTTGCAGATCAACTGGATAAATTTTTAACGGGTATGGCAGATAGCAATAAATAAAATCCAGCCTATTTCAGGCCGCCCTGCCCGTCTTACAATCATCAGGCTATTTTATCATCTGCAACATGATAGGTTGGATCTTCCATAACATTTACCTCAACCAGATCGCCCGCTTTAGTCAGCAACAATTTGCATTCCGAACTAAGATGGCGCAGATGCAGTTTTTTACCTGCCCTGATGTATTTCTCTGCCAGGTTATCAATAGCTTCAATTGCCGAGTGATCGACGACACGTGAATTTTGGAATTCAATGATGACATCATCGGGGTCTTCAGCTGGCGTAAACAAATCGAGGAAGTTTTTGACCGAGCCAAAAAATAACGGGCCATTGAGTTCATACACCCTGGAACCTTCTTCATCATCGTAACTTTTCACATTGATATGACTGGCGTGTTCCCAGGCAAAGAACAGTGCCGATACAATAACACCGACAATCACGGCAACAGCCAGGTCTGTGAATACCGTAACGGCTGATACCAGCACCAGCACAAAGGCATCGGTCCTGGGAATCTTCCCCATGATACGCAAACTGGACCATTCAAAAGTACCAAATACAACAATAAACATAACCCCTACCAATGCAGCCATTGGGATAAGCTCAATCAGACCGGAGGCGAACATAATGAACATAAGCAGAAATAGCGCAGCTGCAACACCTGACAAACGCTGGTGACCGCCCGAGTTCACATTGATCATGCTCTGCCCGATCATTGCACAGCCGCCCATGCCGCCAAAGAAGCCAGTGACGGTATTAGCTATCCCCTGGCCGACGCATTCCCGGTTGCCGCGACCACGGGTGCCGGTAATATCATCAATCAGGCTCAGTGTTAACAGCGATTCAATCAAACCGACCGCCGCTAAAATAATGGAAAATGGGAAAACAATACTCAGGGTTTCCAGGTTAAACGCCACATCCGGGATATGAAATTGCGGAAACCCCCCCTTAATCGATGCCAGATCACCCACGGTAGTGGTATCTATATTCAGCCCGATAACCAGCAGTGACACCACCAGAATAGCCGCCAGGGACGATGGGAAAGCTGCCGTCAATTTTGGCAGGAAGTGGATGATCACCATGGTCAACACAATCAAACCACCGAACACCATCAAATCATTGACCGCCAGCCATTCACCCCGGCTACCCGGAATCTGGAAATGCGGTATTTGCGCCAGAAAAATAACAATGGCCAGGCCATTAACAAAGCCGAGCATGACCGGATGCGGCACAATACGAATATACTTCCCCAGCCGTAAAGCACCTGCCAGAATCTGCAGTAGACCAGTCAGAACCACAGCCACAAACAGGTATTCAACCCCATGCTGTGCTACCAGGGCCACCATAACCACGGCCATGGCACCGGTGGCACCGGAAATCATGCCGGGGCGACCGCCAAAGATTGATGCCAGCAACCCGACCATGAAAGCCGCGTACAGGCCCACCAGGGGCTCCACGCCAGCAACAAAGGCAAACGCCACCGCTTCTGGCACCAGCGCTAATGCCACCGTTAAACCGGAGAGGATTTCATTTTGAAAACAGATACGACTCTGGCAACCCAGCTTGAACATTCAGCGCCTCAGAAATTTTAGGGGGGAAAAAAGACGCGTATCATAGCATATTAGCCATGACTAATGTATTCGACTAACAAGACCAGGGCGATGGGGTGTTTGATCATCTGTTACTGTGGCGCATGTAGTGAAACTACCTTGCTGCTTTGCACGAATAACAACTAAAAAAACCGATTTCGGCAGGCGTAAAAACGGAATTATTTCCGAAAAAACTGGATATTATGTGGTTGTTTTAGACGAAACCGTGAAGTGAATTGCCTATAATAAGCATGGGTAGTGCGTTTTCAATCTGCCCCGCAAGACCTGAAATCGAACAGAAGGCATCGTGTGCATAGATATTTTATGCTTCATCTACCGTGCGCCTGCATCGGCATAAATGTATAAGAATAGCCATTATTATTTGATTATGTATTTTGGAGATCAAACATGAGCGAACGTATATTTATACTGGTACTTGGTCTGAGCATACTGCTTGCACTATATCTCGAACAAGACATGCTCATGTATGCGTTGCCGATGTACCTCATGTTTGAGGGAATAACAAATATTCGACTCACCCGCCTGTTACAGTCAGCCAGGCACGTAACTCTCGACGACGGACTGTATATGTATCGAGGAACAAGCCGTTTCGAGCTAGAAGCAACCCGGATATGGCGAATTATTGTCGCCATAGTTCTGGCCACGTCTTTTATCCTGATACATGAATACAATTATGATGTGCTGTGGTTTTTCCCATGGTTTCTTGGTTTTGCCTTAACAGGTGCCGGCGTCAGCGGCGTGTGCCCTGTATTACTTGCAATTCGATTCCTCGGCTTTAAGTAATTCTCGCCTATGGAAAAGAAGGAGCAGGAGCTGTATACAAAACTGCCAGTCAGGATAACTGGCATAGTATTTTGGGGCCTTGTATTAGTAGGCCTCCTCGCCTCAGTCATTATTCTGCATTTCGTTGAACAACAAATACGAGACAACTACATAAGCGATGCCAACACTATCGCTTATGAAATAGAGGAATTCATTGAAACATCAGGAAGCAGCAATACACTGTTAAACAATGATGATAATCTTAAAAATATAATAAAAATCCTACAGAAAAAAACCGGGTTTACACGCGTCAATATAAAACACCATAAAGCATCAGTAGACTTTGGCAAAAACAACATCGATGATGATTATCTCATAAAATCAATAAGGGCTTTCAATGTCAAAAACGGAACTCTCGAATTAATTGAAATTTCCATTTATTTCAAAAATCAGAATACAATTATTTCATCAATACGAAAAAACATGTTATTGATAACAGGATTATCACTGTTTCTTCTTTGGTATCTATTTCAGTATGTATTACAAAGAATTTTATCCAGGCCTTTTATGGACATGGTACAAAAGGCGGACAGGTTCACCCATGGCAATGAAGATATACGGTTTGACGAGGATAGAAACGATGAATTTGGCTACCTCGGTAAATTTATCAATAATGCAATCGAATCCATATTATCGCAGCGTAAACACATACAGGACGCGTTAGATCGGGCCACCAAATCAGAAATAGAACTTGGTCATGAAAAAGAAAGAGCCGAGGTAACACTGTATTCAATAACAGATGCTGTAATTACCATAGATATGGATGAAAAAATACAGTATCTCAATCCAGCCGCAGAAGCTCTTTTCGGAGCATCCAACGAAGAGACAAGAAAAAGACATTATGGGGACATTCTAACTATTGTTGATGATAGATCAGGTGAAATCATTAACGACCCGATACAGGAATGCTACTCCACGCAAGAAATTATATATCTAGCCAATCATTCAGCAATAATAGGTGGTAATTCAACAACCATTGCAATCGAAGCCTCTGTTGCCCCCATGAAAACAGCAGCGGGTGATTTAATGGGGGCTGTTGTAGTTATTCAGGACGTAAGTCATACCAGAAGACTCACAAGGCAACTATCACATCAGGCCAGCCACGACATGCTGACAGGCCTATACAACAGGAGAAAATTTGAAGAACACATGGAAGATATACTATCAAACGCGAAAACCGAGGCTCGTCAACATTCCTTCTGTTATCTTGATTTGGACCAGTTCAAAATAATTAATGACACATGTGGGCACGTCGCGGGTGATGAGCTTTTACGACAACTGCCAGTAATATTTAAAAGAATATTGCGTTCAGGCGACGTTGTCGCAAGGCTGGGTGGCGATGAATTTGGGATATTACTGGAAAATTGCAATATCAAGCAGGCAGCTGATATCGCCGATAAGATACTAAAGGAGGTCAAAGACTTTCGGTTTGACTGGGAAGAAAAGTCATTTGAAATTGGCGCGAGTATCGGTGTTGTAGAAATAAATCGCGATAATACGAGCCTGTCAAAAATAATGAGTTCGGCCGATATAGCGTGTTATGTTGCGAAAGATTCAGGTCGAAATCGAATACATGTGTATGAATCTTCTGATGCGGTAGTATCAGAACGCTATGGGGAAATGCACTGGATAAGTCGTATTACCAAAGCCATTGAAGATGATCGCTTTGTCCTCTACAAACAATCCATTGTCAGCACATCAGGGAAAGACCCGGGGCACATAGAAATACTACTCAGAATGCTGGACGAAAATAATAATATCATTCCGCCAAGCGCCTTCATGCCTGCCGCCGAAAGATATAACTTAATGAAGAATATTGATCGCTGGGTAATTACAAAAACATTTGAATGTATCAAACAACACCGTCTGGACGAAAACATAATCAATTCAGGGGGATTAATTTCAATCAATCTTTCTGGAGAATCTATTAATGATGACGGATTGCTTGAATACATACTAAGCGAAAAAGATAAATATCATATATCTTTAAAATATATATGTTTTGAAATAACCGAAACCGTCGCCATTAGAAACCTGGTCAAAGCAATGAATTTTATCAATGACATGAAAAATCACGGCTGCAGCTTTGCACTGGATGATTTTGGCAGTGGATTAAGCTCGTTTACCTACCTGAAATCATTGCCCGTAGAGTTTCTAAAAATAGATGGGTCTTTTGTTAAACATATAACACATAATAAAATTGATGAGGCAATGGTAATTGCCATTCAGCAAATCGGTAAAGTTATGGACGTGAAAACCGTCGCTGAATGGGTAGAAGACAAGGCTATACTCGACGCACTGACTGAAATCGGCGTCGATTATGTACAAGGTTATTACCTAAATAAACCCGAACCCATAGACACGTGAAATGCGACTCATATCATGACGTCCACCACCCCTTTAACTTAGCCGATTGCCCGGAACCCATGGGACTATTATTTGACACCTCACTTTTATTCTCTTTATTACCTTATTAAGCTGAACTCACTTGTTCCTATCTTTGTGAAACTCCAGATTTGTTCCTGGGACCTGGACATATCTTAAAACCGTAGCAGTCTTTTTATAGGAATGTCTGCGTAATAAATCTGTCAGGTTAAGGCCTATACCAAAAAATAGATTTCGTTCTTTGCCCGCGGCAGCATTATCAAAGCCTCTTGTGTAGTAACCCGCATGTAATTCAATATGCTTAAAAAAATTATTATGCGAAAACTCAAAGCCATTCAATTTTAATGCCACAAGATACTTGGTGTTTTCATAATCAGTTATCACATCACCCTGGTTCGGATGCAGACCATATTCCCAGCGCAGATCCACCTTGTTGGCCAAATCCGGATTGATATATAAATAATAGCCAAGTAACGAACCTGCAGCATTCAGAACGAAGTCTTCCTTAGAAAACCCATAATCACTAAATGAATCACCCACTTCCATATAGCCAAGAATTGCCAACGATGACAGCGCGCCATACAGCGCCGCATCTATTTTATCAAAGCACCAGTTTTCATATAAATAAGACAAGCCATGTGCGGTCACGTAACCGGTGTAGAGATGACCCAGTTTGTCGGCGCCGCCTGACGAGGTATCGTTCTGGAACCAGCCTTCTGACCTGGCCTGCGGGGAATTGGTAAAATAATCCCAGTTTGCGACACCCCAGGCGGTGACGATACCGATGCCCGTCAGATTGACGTTTATGAGTTTTTCTTTTTGCTCTGATGGTGATAATTCTGTAGAGCAACCATCAACAAACGCGCTAGCATTTACAACAGATGACAACAGACATACCAGAATGAAAAGGAAACTCTTTTTTGAGATGATTATTTGCATAACCAAACTCTATAAAATTATCAGAAGGAATAGATTATCGCAGTGGCTGGTGAATAAGCTTGCTATATGTCAAGCAGGAGGCAGACTTATAGATCAATGGTCTCCGCAGATCCAGTATCATCACTGTTGTTCTTGGCGGCGTCATTACGTTTGCTCTGTAAGCGTTCGAAGTAATCAGAGTCCACATCATTAGTTACATATTTTCCATCAAAACACGAGCTATCGAACTGTTTTATATTCGGATTGCCCTTCTGTACGGCATCGATCAGATCATCAAGATCCTGGTAGAGCAGCCAGTCAGCACCAATGACAGCCGCAATCTCATCTACGGTGCGATTATGGGCAACAAACTCATCGGATGCCGGCATATCTATGCCATAAACATTGGGATATCTAACCGGTGGCGCTGCCGAGGCCATGTAAACTTTTTTAGCCCCTGCCTGCCTTGCCATCTGAATAATCTGTTTTGACGTGGTGCCGCGCACAATAGAATCATCCACCAGTAATACATTTTTTCCTGCGAATTCAAGCTCGACCGGATTGAGTTTCTGACGTACAGATTTTTTTCGCTCCTGCTGCCCAGGCATAATGAATGTACGGCCAATGTAACGATTTTTAATAAAACCTTCGCGATATTTTACGTTAAGGTGGTAAGCCACCTCGAGCGCCGTACTGCGACTGGTATCCGGTATTGGAATAACAACATCGATATCATGTTCGGGCATTTCACGAAGCAGTTTAAGCACCAGCTTCTGTCCCATGCGCAAACGTGACTTATACACAGACACGCCGTTGATAATGGAATCTGGCCGCGCAAAATAAACATATTCAAAGATACATGGGGTGAGTTTCGGGTCTTCTGCGCACTGCTGGCTGTATATATTGCAGTGGGTATCGATAAAAATAGCTTCGCCTGGTTCCAGATCACGAACCAGTTCAAACCCCTGCGCCTGCAGCGCAACACTTTCCGACGCCACCATGTATTCTACGCCGTTTTCTGTTTCACGCTTGCCATAGACAACCGGGCGAATACCATTTGGGTCACGAAACGCAAGTATGCCCTTGCCGATGATCATGGCAACAATTGCATAGGCACCCTTACAACGACGATGCACGGCAGACACAGCTTTAAAAATATCACCATGATCAAACGCCGGCTCTGCCAGTTCATTTAGTTCATGCGCAAATACATTGAGTATGGCCTCGGTGTCTGATTCCGTATTCAAATGACGCAAGTCATCGAGAAACAATTCTTCCTTAAGTTTTTCTGTATTGGTCAGGTTGCCGTTGTGTGCAAGTGCAATCCCATAAGGCGAGTTGACATAAAAAGGTTGCGCTTCCAGTGACGAAGAACAGCCCGCTGTCGGATAAC
>Ga0224506_10000676_pt1 | contig 27187 bp, 20 predicted proteins | sample SF_Jan12_sed_USG_2_FD_169108 | JGI IMG/M metagenome (GOLD analysis project Ga0224506, IMG submission 169108) | Sediment microbial communities from San Francisco Bay, California, United States - SF_Jan12_sed_USGS_8_1 | ecosystem: Environmental > Aquatic > Marine > Sediment | place: USA... | reverse complement strand
TACCTACACCGGTCTTTTCACTCCCTTGCGGCAGCTCTTTTCCCGTACTCAGGAATCGAGGATGAGAGGTTACATCCCCAGTCGTTTCAGCTTCAACATTCCCGGCGGACGCTGTGAGGAATGTCGGGGAGCGGGCGTGAAAAAGATCGAGATGCATTTTTTGCCCGATGTCTTTGTTACCTGTGACCGATGCGGAGGAAGGAGATACAACACGGAGACGCTGGCTGTCCATTACAAAGGCAGGAATATCGCGGATTATCTGGAAATGACCGTTGATGAAGCCTATGAGTATCTAAAGGCACAACCCATGCTCAAAAGGAAGTTAGGAACATTGAAGAAGGTAGGCCTGGGATACATCAGGCTTGGCCAGCCTGCTCCCACTCTTTCCGGAGGAGAAGCACAGCGGATCAAGTTGACCAAGGAGCTGAGCCGGAAGGATACGGGTCAGGCGCTTTACTTGTTGGACGAGCCTACTACAGGACTCCATTTTGATGATGTCCGCAAGCTGCTCGAGGTTCTTTCAGAACTGGTGAAGCTGGGGAATACAGTGATTATCATCGAACATAACCTTGATGTTATCAAGTATTGTGATTATATTATAGACTTAGGTCCTGAGGGAGGCGAGAAAGGTGGCTGGGTTGTGGCTCAGGGCGCTCCCGAGAGAGTGGCTGAAGAAAAAAATTCATTCACGGGGAAGTTTTTAAAGATGCTCTTCGAGGGAGGCAAAAGATACTTCCAGGAAGGGAAGATCGATGCAATTTTAGGAAGGAGGCATGATGAAAAGAATCAGGTTTAAACGGAATTTGGTTTGGGCATTATTTTTAACTCTTTGTTTCATTGTCTATCCATTGCTCTCTGCGGAGACTCCTCTGACCATGAAAGACCTGGATAAGTTCAGCTGGCGCCACATCGGACCGTTCACATTTTCGGGCAGGATCACTTCTTTTGCCGTGCCAAAAGGACAGAGCCAGACCTACTACGCGGCCACAGCATCGGGCGGGATCTGGAAGACTGAGGATGGAGGGATACATTTTGAACCCATTTTCGATAAGTACGGAGTCATGAGCATGGGGGATCTTGCCGTTGCCCCCTCCGACCCCAACATCATCTACGCCGGGACGGGGGAGCCGATGCATGCCCGCTCCAGCGCCCATGGAAACGGCATGTGGAAATCCATTGATGCCGGTAAAACCTGGAAGCATATTGGCCTGGAGCAGAGCTATTTTATCCCCAGAGTTGAAGTCGACCATAAAAACCCGGATATCGTCTACGTGGCCGCCGAGGGAAAACTCTATGACAACAAAATGGATTGCCAACGAGGGCTGTACAAGACGATCGATGGCGGGAAAACCTGGACGCAAGTGCTCGACCTCAAAGACAGAGGGGTCGGGGACTTCGTGATCGATCCCAACAATTCGGATATCGTGATCGCCTCGGCTTACAAGACCTACAGGAGGACCTGGACCTACATCGACCGCCAGCCGGATAACAATCTCTACAAGACCACAGACGGGGGGAAGACCTGGAAGAAATTAACAAACGGGCTTCCGGTGAATATCAAGAGCGGATGGAACGGCCTCGACATCTACCCCAAGGACCCGAATATCGTCTATGTCAGGATGGATGAAGAGGTCAACCTGGGCTTCAGCGAGAGGGATGGTGATGCTCTCTTCAGAAGGGGGAGGGTTTTCCGGGACGGTTATTATTTGAATAAATTTAAAGATTTCAAGATTCATCCCCAGATCAAGAAAATGGTCAAGTTCGAGCCTGTTAAGTTTGAAAAAGAGAGCGATCTGGCGGACAAGCTGAACGACCTTATCAAAGATAGAGAGTTCCAGAAGAAGATTGGAGTGGATGTCGCGGCTTTGAACAAAACAGCCCGGTCGATTTTCTCGAAGAACGAAAAGATCATCGAGAGCATCGATGAGGTCGAGAAAATCCTGAAGAAAGAGAAGGAATACCAGGAGCTCTGCCAGGGAATCAACAGGTTTGTCCTGACAATGCTCTTCGCTGATTCGGAAGGAATAGAGGTCAAGGAGGGAGCCTTTGTTGTGACTGATGTGGGAAAGGTCCAGGTCAATCCCCAGCTCAAACCTCTGGTTAAGTTCGAAGAGAAGACGATCAAGGATGAAAAGGAGCTGGCCCGGAAGGCCAGTGAACTCGTTAAAGATGAAGGGATGATAGAGAAGCTGGAGCTCGACCTGAAGAAGTTCAACACCGAGGCGGTAAAAGCGTATAAAGACAGAAAAGACCTCCAGCCGCAATTGCAGGAAGTCAAAGATAAAATCGATGAATTCGAGAACAGAAAGGGAAGATACCAGGTCATCAACCGGCACATCCTCCAGATCATTTACGCGGACGTTCTGATGCTGCTGGAGCCGGTGAAAAAGGCCGGTGTCATCTACCGCTCAGATGACCAGGGGGAATCCTGGAAGAGAATGACCGAGTACAAGCTCATCGGAGGAAGCGGCGTGATCAACCAGATCGAGGCTGGCTATTCCGGACGAATCTATGTCGACCCCAATGATGATAAAAAACTCTATGCCGTAGAAGTCCGTGTCTTGGTTTCAAATGATGGAGGGAAGACGTTCAGGAACACATCCTGGGCAGGCCTTCATAAGTGCCATGTGGACACAAGAGGTATGTGGATCGACCCGCTCAACTCCGACCATATCCTCAACGGGAATGACGGAGGCGTGAACGAGACCTGGGACGGCGGAAAACACTGGTCACAGAAAGAGACTATCAGTGCCCAGCAGTTTTATGACATCTCCGTCGATAATGAAATGCCCTACAACGTCATGGGCGGCACACAGGATAACGGCTGCTGGATCGGGCCGTCGCAGAACAGGAATCAGTACGGAGTGTTTCCTGCGGACTGGACCTACCTTCCTACGGGTGACGGATATTATGCTTTGAGAGACTGGTGGAACCCGGAATACGTCTATTTCGAGAGCCAGTTCGGCCGGTCAAGCCGGATGAACCTGAAGACGGGCGAGATCGTTTCCCTTTCGGTGCGGAATACTCAGGAAGAAAATGGGGCTGGAAAGCCGGATCAAAGGTACCAGTGGGATTCACCCATCCATCTTTCTCCTCATAATCCCGGGATTGTTTACGTCTGTTCTCAGCATGTGCACATGTCCCGGAGCCGGGGGGACAGGGATACCTGGGTGACCATCAGTCCTGACCTCTCCAAGAATGACCAGGAGAGGATTGAGCAGTCCAAGCTGACTAACCTCCAGTACGCTACGATCTACACCTTCCAGGAATCTCCTGTCAAACCCGGAGTCTACTGGGCAGGCACCGATGACGGAAACCTCCAGCTGAGCACAGACGGCGGCAAAACCTGGCAGAATATCACCATGAATTTCTATGACAAGGACGGAAGGCCGAAGAAAGGGATCAAGGGGGCGTGTATACCATATGACCGCTGGGTCACCAAAGTCGAGCCTTCTGCCCATAACCTGGAGACCTGCTACGTCACCTATTCAGGCTACAGGACGCACAACGAGGATAACTCCTACATCTACGTCACTCAAGATTTCGGGAAGAGCTGGGAAGATATCAGCCAGGGGATGATGAACCCTGTCCGGGATATCGAGGAAGACCCGGATAACCCGGATGTTCTCTACCTGGCCACCGATTACGGGCTTTTTGTCACCCTGGATAAAGGGAAAACCTGGGTCGAGATGTCTTCTTCAGCGCCGGATGTGTTGATCATGGACCTGGACATCCAGAAGAGGGAGCGGGATCTGGCCATCGGGACCTACGGACGGGGTATCTACATCGCCGATATTTTCCCGTTCAAAGAGTTCAAGTCAGAGGCATTCGAGAAGGACGCCCACCTTTTTGACATCCAGCGAACCATCAAGTGGAACATGCTGGAGAGAAGGGGCCCTACCCTCGGAGAATTCGCTCGGGTGGATAATCCGCCAGTCGGTTCGACAATTTATTATTATCTCAAGCAGGCGGCAAAGTCGGTGAAGGTTGTGATTAAAGACCTTGAAGGAAATGAAATTCAGGAATTTAACGGGATGACCAGCGAAGGGCTCCAGAGGGTTTTTTGGGACCTCAGAAAAAGGTCGGAGCAGAGAGAGGGCCAGCAGTTCCGGATGCGATTCGCTCCCACTGTTGATCCAGGTGAGTTCAACGTGACGCTGGTCGTTGATGGAAAGGAAGTGGTCACAAAGAAACTCCGAGTGGTTCAGGATCCGATGCTGGGCGAGATGAGATAATCTAAGGAGAGCTCGACAGGCTTAGATTTATAATATTTTAAATTCAGGATGATTGGGGTCAGGACTCGAGATTAGAAATCGGGGTCAGGCCTTGTCAGGAAGTTGAGCTGCACGACATTGTTCTTGCTCTGTTAGCAGCAAGATTAATAAGGCCTGACCCCAATAAACATGATATTGGGCCCTGACGTAGGGTTTAAAATGGGATTTAAAGATATCAGGGGACATGAGCGGGTGAAGAAAATTCTGAAGAAGTCTCTGCAGAAAAAGAAAATCCCCAACTCGATGTTGTTCAGTGGGCCTGAAGGAGTGGGGAAAAAAGGAACGGCCTTTGTCCTGGCCAAAGCCATCAACTGCGAACAAAAAAAAGATGATGCCTGTGATGCCTGCTCATCCTGCAAGGCGATTGATGCGGGGAATCATCCCGATGTCATGGAGATACAGCCTGATGGTGAGGTGATAAAGATCGAGCAGATGAGGACTTTAAGGCAGATAGCTTACCTGAAGCCGATGGTCGGAAAGAAAAGGATCTTCATCGTGGATGAGGCTGAGAAAATGACTGAGGAAGCGGCGAATTCTCTTCTGAAGATTCTTGAAGAACCGCCGCTTTTTTCTTATATCATACTCGTGACTCAAAATCCCTACCTCATCACTTCGACCATAAAATCCCGGTGCCAGATATTGAATTTTCCGCCAGTGTCGAGGCAGGATATTGAAAAAATTCTAATCGACAGAGGGTATGAAGAAGAAAAAGCCAGGGTCATTTCTTTGTTTGTCCAGGGAAATTTGAATAAGGCTTTGAACTTAGACTGGGATGAGGTCCAAGCCAAAAGAGAACAAGCTTGGGAGCTTTTCCATTCACTCATCACCAAAGAAAATCTGCCTTTCTATTTAAGAAATTATGCCTTTTCTCACCGAGCCCTAGTCAAGGAGGATTGGGAGCAGGTAATGGAGCTTGTATCCTCCTTCTGCCGGGATTCGATACTGGTCAAAGAGAAAGGCAAGGGAAGTCTGTTGATGAATCCTGACTATGAAGAAAAAATCAATAAAGCAGAAAGGATGGTGAGCTTGGATTGGCTGATGAGCTGCCTGCGAAAGATTGACCACGCTGTTTATGGATTGCGCAAAAATCTCAACGTTAACCTGCTCATCAGTGCATTTTTTGCTCACTTTAAGGAATGGGACTATGTCTGAGATCGTGTGTGTTCTTTCCGACCTTACAGGGAAGATTTTTAGGGCCAAAAAAGGAGATGAGGATTTAAAGATCGGAGATTACTGCATCATCGAGTCCGATTTAGGAGGAGATCTGGCTGTTGTTGTAGACGATTCGAGCGTTATCTGCAGTCATCAGAAATCTGTCAAAGAAGCTGTAAAGGTGATCCGTATAGCCACCGAGGATGACAAGAAAAAATTCAAGTGGTTGAGGAAGAAGGAGAAAAAAGCCTTCGATTTTTGCCTGGATAGGATCAAAGCTCGAAACCTCCCCATGAAACTGGTTATGGTGAGGTACTTTTTCAACGAGAAAAAGGGGATTTTCTATTACACTGCTGACGGCCGGATCGATTTCAGGCAGCTAGTCAAAGATTTAGCCAAGGAATTCAAGATGCGGATTGAAATGCGCCAGGTTGGTGTCCGGGATGAAGCGAAGATGGTCGGAGGCATGGGTGTCTGTGGGCGTCCCCTTTGTTGTTCCAGTTTCATGAAGAGTTTTGAGCCGGTGACCATCCAGAAGGCCAAGAAACAGCAGATTGTCATCAATCCCAAGAAGATTTCCGGTTTGTGCGGACGGTTGATGTGCTGCCTGGCTTTTGAAGATGAGAGTCGCGGGCGGATGTACGCAGAGGAAGAAAAGGTCGAAGAGGATTAGAGAGAGGATTGCTCGGGTTGAGAGCTGATGGACTCGGGATTTATTCGCGGTCGTTGATCTTGAATTGAACTTTGCTGGACATGGAGATCAGCGTTCCTTCAGGCGAGAAAGCTTTAACCTGCCACGAATATTTTTCTCCTGTTGTCATGCCCTTCTTGATATTTTCAGGAAGGTTGACAGAGGTTTCTTTTGTGGTTGCCTCCCAGAGCTTGTTACCGTTATCGAAGATGTAGATTTTGTACTCGACATCTTTCCCCAGCGCTTTCCACTCGAAGTGGGAGGGAATCGTCTGCGCCTCGAAGACAGGGGAGATGAGGGTTATTGACCCACCCCTGACCGCATCATCGTTGATGAAGAATTGGGGTGCGGTGGGCTTGAGCATGGGGATGACGGAGAAGATAATGACAAGGATAAAGGCAGCTGAAACGGCAGCTGCAGCCCACTGCCTGGGGGTGAGGAAAGAAGTGACTTTTTCCCGCCAGGTCTCTCCCTTTGCTGCAACAGAAATGTATTCATCCTTAAAGATCTCGTCCCCTTTACTCTTGATGATGGAAACGAGTTCGTCTCTTTCCACCAGTTTTTCAAAACAAGAGGAACAATTGAAATAATGCTCCTCGAATTTCTTCATTTCATCTTCGGAGAGTCTTTTTAGTAAGTAATCATCAATCATGGCTTCGAATATGCAGTTCCTCATGGCTTTTTCCTCTCAAATTAACTTCATACATTTAGTCGAAGCAAATCCAAAAAAATGGAAAAAAATCATCTTTTTACCAATTTTTTTTTAGCATTTGAAAATGACTCATTTTAGTCGAAGCAAATCCAAAAAAATGGATATAAGTCATTTTTTTAGATATTTCTTTAGAAGCTTTTGAGAATAATTCACCCGCTCACTGACTCTGCGGGGGGAAATGCCCAATTTTTCGGCGACTTCTTCTCTTGAGAAATCTTTATAATAATAAAGGTAAAGAACTTCTCTGTATTTGGGTTTTAATTTTTTTATCGCGGTTGCGATCGTCTCGGCTCTTTCTTTACTTTCGATCTGCTCTTGTGGGTCAGGATATGCAGAGGGTTCAGGGACGTGCTTCAACACCTTGCTCTTTTGCCGGATGTAGTCAACGATCCTGCGGCTGGTGATGGTATAGATGAATGTTCCGATCGAAGATTCTCCTCGGAACTCTTTTTTCTTGAGCTTTTCGATGACGTTGGTGATTATTTCATTGGCCACGTCTTCGCAGTCTGGATTCCTGGCTCCCAGAGACTTTCTTACCCGAAAGCCCACTATAGGCCTGTATTTCACGAAGATGTCTTCCAACAGAATTTTCTCTTTCTTATTTCCCATAGTTGCAATCATTATATAGACTTATGTGAAAGTTGGCAAGTTTGGATTTTTCAATTTTTTTGAATAAGCGGCGACTAACTTCAATGCCAAAAAAAACGAGGCCATGTATTGGAAGGATTGAAGGTCAACCAGGGATCGATAAAAGGGACGATAGGTTCTTACGGGTCGCCTTTATCCTCCACTGTCAGCGGATACAACCCATTTTCGGTCATGGAAACGACCGAACTTGCTCTGAATTTTCCCGGAAATCCCGACGATACCAGCGGTTTTAACAGACAAGCCCCGGTAGAGGAGCAAACAGAGGCTTCCTTCCTATCTCTTTTTGAGATGAGGGAGGAGCCTGAGGTTGTTTCGTTTTGGGAAAGGGGCTTCTGGGAAACCAGGAAAATGTCACTGGCCAGAAAGGTGCTCGTCGGTTTGGACCAGCGCCATAAGAGTGTTTTCAAAGACCATAACTCCGGCTCTCAAGAAGAGGATGCAGAGAAAGAAACATTCTTCAACTCGAATCTGCTCTATTTAATCGCTATTACCGACGGCAACGAGGACACATTGGGACATTCCCAGCTTGTTTCCAGATACACGGTTCTCTTTGCCAAAGAACTCGGGATCGAGGATCGGAATTTCTTGATTGACCTCGAGAGAGGCGCTTTGCTCCATGATATCGGAAAGATCGGGATACCTGAATTCGTCCTGAGAAAAGACGGTCCTCTGACCAGAAGGGAAAAAGAGGTGGTGAAGGATCATCCTTTTCTTGGCTATGAGATGATCGAGGAATTCGATTTCTTAAAGAAGGCCGCCCAGGTGGTCTTGTTCCATCATGAGCATTATGATGGATCGGGCTATCCTTTTGGGTTGAGCGCATCGGATATTCCCCTCGGGGCAAGGATCTTTGCTCTGGCCGATACCCTGGATGTGATAACATCGGACAGACCTTATAAGGAGAGGAAAAGCTTTGAACTGGCTCTGGGAGAGATAGAGAAGTGCCAAGGGAGCCAGTTCGATCCTCAACTGACTGACGCCTTCCTTTCGATCCCCATAGAAAAATGGAAGGAAATCAAATCTAAATCCAGCATCTCCCTTCCTCTATCCGCAGTCCACTGAAACGCTTTCCTTAAGTGGTTCTCTTCCATCTTGTGTGGGTAATTTTAAGACTAAAATACACGGAAATGGCTTCGCTCCCTTCAGATTTTTAACGCCATTCCCTCACCGTCCCTCTCGGCGCCTGCGTAACTCCGCACTCAAGAGAGGTCACTTCCAAACAGATGTCCGTACTCAATCATTTTTTATCAGATTGATCCTCACGTGCTCAAACATACTCGGCGGCCGATTTCATCGGCTTCCCTCGGTGGACAACATCGTTGCGGAGAAACGATGTTGGGGAGGATCCAAGGAGGTGTGTCCCCTTGGTCGCAGGACGCTTCCTGGCGTCCGAGAAGGGGAGGCAGCAAGTCGCGAGAAAGCAAGCGAGCGTTGGAAGGGGGAAGGCGGAGCGCTTTCCCCTCCAAGGAGGATCGGTAAGGCTAAACCTGAAAGGTCGCTTCTTCCATTCCCGTGTATTTTACCCACACTATCTGGAAGAGATTCCCTTAAGTCTCGTGCTTCTTAAAAAGACACTGGAAAGGCGATTTCTTTATAAAAAGTAGCCTGCGGGAATTGGGGATGTTCCCTGTAGGGCACGCTTTATTTCATTATATAAAAAAAATTGGTGAGAAAGGGTGTTTCTCTCGGGAACGCCCCCTTTATTTTTATGCTTTGGTCTCTCTGTCAAAGAGCTCGGCCGAATGGAATATATGGAAAGGTTGGCTTTCCTTTTTCAGATTGGACCTGAGCTGAAGGAGACAGCCGGGACAGTCTGTGGCGACGATTCCTGCTCCGCTTTTCACTATGCTTTTCCTTTTTTTCTCCCACATTCGGGCTGATATTTCCGGATTATTGAGGGAGAAGACGCCGCAGAAACCGCAGCATGTGAAGGGCTCTTCTTCCTCCTTAAGATCGAACGAAAGAGATCTCAGCATTTTTTTGGGCTCATCTCTAAGCTTCAAGGAATTCAGATAATGACAGGGATAATGATAGTACACCGTTCCCTTTTGTATCCCCTTTTTTTCCTTAGGCAGTAAACCCTTTTCAACCATGAATTCAGTGTAGTCAAAGATCTTATCCGCCCAACGAGAAAAAGTGGGGTGGATTTCCGGGTAGAGTTTTTTCAGGATGGAATTGCCTGTCGGGCATACGGTGAGGATGTAATCCGGATTCAATTTTTTGAATGATTCGATGTTTTTCAATGCCAGTTTCTGAACATCCTTCTCATTTCCCAGATGAAGACTGGGAGCCCCGCAACAGGCTTGCTCAGGAGGCGATACCACCTGAAAGCCTAAGCGGGAAAGGCTGTTGATAACACTTTCTCGAATCTCAGGGAAGAAAAATTTTACCAGGCATCCCTGGAAAAGGTAGACTTTCTTCCCTTTTCCCTTATCTTCCCCTGAGATTTTTGCGGGTTTGATCACAGGGAAAGATTTTCCTTTTCCCCAGGCAAAAGGGAGGCTTATCAGATACCCGTTCTTCTGGAAGGGCTTCTGCAGAATGGAAAGGACCTTTGCTGATTTTTCGGCGAGAGACTTTTCTCTGAAGAAGAAGGACAGAGCTTTTTCCCAGAGCCGAGGCATTCTTTTTGTCTTAAGCTTTTGGATAAGCTCGCCCGTGGGGATCCCAACCGGGCAGAACTCTTCGCACTTTTTGCAGTCCGCACAGAAATCGAGCAAAGAATACGCCTCTTTATTTGTCCGGGTTATCGAGGTCAACAGGACACCTATTCCTCCCGGATAAACAGGTCCTCCGTAGACGTGTCCCCCCAGAGACTGAAAGACAGGGCAGATGAGCATGCAGCCTCCGCATTTGAGACAGTAGAGTATTTTATCCAGTTCCCTGTCCTTGCTGACCTTGAGTCTTCCGTTATCGAGGACAATGATATGGAGTTCTTTCGGGCCGTGAACGCCTGTTACCAGTTCTTTTTCGATGTCGGTGGTGCGGCTCGGTCCGGTGATGAATGACACATAGGAAGTCCATTTCATTCCCGATGAGGCAGGGATAAGGGCTTTGGCGAGGGTGATGGCCTGTTCCAGGGTTTCCACAAACTTTTCAATCGTCACCAGAGCGATATGAACAGGGGGGAGCGAGGTGGCGAGTCTGGCATTTCCTTCGTTGCTGATGATAACCAGAGTTCCTGATTCAGCCACAGCCAGGTTGGCTCCGGAAATTCCGATATCCGCCTCAATGAAGTATTTTCGCATTTCTTCCCTGGCAACCTTGACGATTTCTCCGGGATCGGGGGGGACATTTTTCCCGAGATGGTGGCTGAGGAGTTCGGCGATTTCCTCTTTGGTCTTGTGAAGAGCGGGGGCGGTGATGTGGGATGGTTTTTCTTTAGCGAGCTGGATGATCCACTCCCCAAGGTCAGTTTCGACGACTTTAAACCCCTTTTCCTCTAGAAAGCTGTTGAGGTGGATTTCCTCACTGACCATGGATTTGGATTTGATGATGAGCCTGGCGTTCTTCAGACGGACGATTTTTTCGATGGCTGAAAGAGCCTCCTCGGGCGTCGAAGCATTGTGAACGTTTGCTCCAGCTTTTTCTGCTTCCTCGGTGAATTTTTGGATGAGCTGGGGAAGCCGCTTGACGCATTCTTCCCGGATTCGCCTGGCTTTTTCCTTGTGCTCTTCCCATGGGATCTCGTCTTTGATGCGGTTGTATTTCTTAAAATGGCTCGACGAGGCTTTTTCCAGAGCCTTTTGGAGGTTGGAATCGTTGAGGGCTTTCTTGACTTTCTTCTTTTGCTTTCTGAGGGGAAACACTCACTCCTCTCTCTTCATTCTTTCCAGGTAGGTTTGGGGATCGACAAGAAATTCTCGAGGCTTGCTCCCTTCAGACGGGCCGACGATGCCTTCTTGCTCCATCTGGTCGATGATCCGGGCAGCGCGGGCGTAGCCCAATTTGAGTTTTCTCTGGAGATAGGATGCGGATGCCTGTCCGGTGAGAAGGACGAGTTCCAGAGCCTTATCGTAAAGCTCATCCTTTTCCCCGATCTCTTCCCATTCGTGACCGGTTCTGCTCTTCAAGGTTTTGATGATCTTATCGTCGAATTCAGGGCTTCCCTGTTCTTTCACAAATTTGACCAGCCTGGTGATCTCGGGGATAGAAATGTGAGAGCCGTGGAGTCTGATGAGACGGGGATAGTTGGGAGGCATGAACAGCATGTCTCCCAGGCCGAGCAGTTTCTCTGCGCCAGAGGCATCGATGATGATTCTTGAGTCAACTTTGGTCGGCACGCGGAAGGCAATGCGGCTGGAGAAATTATTTTTGATCGTTCCTGTGATCACATCGATGGAGGGCCGCTGGGTGGCCATGACCAGGTGGATTCCGACGGCGCGGGCCAGTTGAGCCAGGCGAGCGATGCAGTATTCCACATCCTGGGCCCCGATCATCATCAACTCAGCCAGCTCGTCGATGATGATGACAAGATAGGGAAGGATCCGGAGGTTTTCTCCTTCTTCTTCTGCAAGCTTGCCTTTTCTCTCCTTATGCATGCGTCTGACCTGGTGGTTGTACTGTTCGATGTTTCTCACTCTCAGAAGCCCCAGCTTTTGATAGCGTTCCTCCATCATTTTCACTGTGTCCATCAGTATCGCCCCGGCTTTCTTCGGGTCTTTCACCACAGGACAGAGCAGATGAGGGATTCCGTCCCAGAGGGTGAATTCCAGTCTTTTAGGGTCAATAAGAATGAGCTTCACATCTTCGGGTTTTGCCTTATAAAGGATGCCGGCAATAAGCGAGTTTAGAGACACGCTCTTGCCCGTTCCAGTTGCCCCGGCGATGAGAAGATGGGGCATGACGGCCAGGTCGGTGATGTAGATATCCCCATGGATGGTCTTCCCCAGGCCAAAGGTTAATTTGGAGGGAGAGCCTGTGAACTGCTCGGATTCCAGGATGTCTCTGAGTTTGATGATTTCTCTTCTGTTATTCGGGATTTCCACGCCGAGAGAGGATTTTCCCGGCATCCTCTGAACCCTGGCAGATTCCGCTCCCAAGGCCATTGACAGGTCTTCTGAGAGACTGGCTACCTGACTGATTTTGATACCCGGATGAGGGTAGAATTCATAAGTGGTGACAACGGGGCCGGGATGATACTCCCGGACTTCACCATCCACGCGGAATTCAGCTAGTTTCTCCTCGATCCGGAGCTTTTTTTCATAGAGTTCTTCCTTGTCGATTTTTTCGGCTTCTTTTCCCGGGTCCAGGAGAGTGAAGGGGGGATAGTTATAATCCGTCTTCTTTTCCATTTCGGGGAAAAGAAATTTTTCCTGCACGAGGGGAGGCGCAGGCTGCGTTGCGGCGGATTCAGGTTCAAGTTCAGGTTTTTTCTTTTTTTCTTTTCTCCTCTTTATCAGTAGGAATTTTTTGGACTCTTCGCTTTCAGGTGGAGAGTATTTTTCGATGATCTTTTTCCTCATCCTTTCTCTGAACTTGGATTTCTGATAATGGATGACTTTGATCCTGACTTCCTTGAATACAAATTGAAAAAAGCTGGAGAAAAAATGAAGAATGGCTGACATGGATATTTTTGTGGCGAGGATGAAGAAGAGGACGAGAAGAACGATGAGAATGAGGAGAGTCCCGATACGGCTGAAGAATCGAACCATGATGGACGAGATCAGGTCGCCGATCAGACCACCCGCTTGAAACTCTGCTCCTCTCCAGAAAACACCCCGAAGAAGAAGGGCGAGAAGAGAGCAGAACACAAGCACAAGGAATAGGCTTCCCCCCGATTTCAGGAGAAGGCTTCTTTGCTCATCAGATAAAAAGCATTGAATTCCCATGTAGAAGAGGGCAACACACAGCAGGAAAGAGGTGAACCCGAAAAGCTGGAGAAGAGCGTCTGAAAGATAGGCTCCTGCTTTGCCGATGGCGTTGTGGATCCTTTGCCCTGAAGGCTGTGCTTCAGCCCAGCCGGTGTTGGTCCAGGACGGGTCACTCGAGTCGTAACTGATCAAGCTGATGAAGAAAAAGACCGCTAAGAAAACCAGGATGACCCCGATTATGTCAGACGATCTGACTCCTTTTTTTCTTCGGGATCGGGGGAAGGATAGGGGCAGGGCGGCTTTGCTCTTTTTTTTCATCGACTGAATTATAGCACATTTATGAAGAGAAGTCTGAAGAGCTCCACAAACTGGGATATGGGGAGTTGTTCAGGGCGGATGTTTCGTTCTATGCTGAATTTTTGATACGCTTTCTCGATAGCGGATAGGGGGATACTGAGCTTTTCCAGGTTTTTTCGCAGGATTTTTCTCCGGTGCTTGAAGGAGCCCTTCAGAAAGTCCCGAAAGAGATCTTCGTTCTCGATGAAGAAGAGAGGTTGACTTCTTTTTTGGAGAGAGATAAGGGCGGAATCCACTTTCGGCGGAGGGGAAAAGCAATCCGGGCCCACCGTGAAACGAAGCGCGATGAGAAAATGATTCTGGAAGAGAATTGACATTGGGGCATAGGATTTTGAGCCGGGCTGACCGCACATCCTCTCTGCCATTTCCTTCTGAAGAAGGAAGACACACTCTGAAATAAGCTCCTTTTCTTCAAGCACCTTCTGCAGCAGAGGGGAAGACAGGGAATAAGGCAGGTTTCCGACCAGTTTCACGCTTCCCCGGAAACTCTCTTTTTTGACGAGCTCATGGAAGTTCACTCTCAATACGTCCTCTTCGAGGATGGTGAGGTTTGGGAAGCGTCTTTTCTCGAGGAAAGGAATGAGATGCGGGTCTTTTTCGATGGCGATGACCCTTCCCGCTTTCTCGGCGAGGGGAAAAGTCAAGGCTCCTTTCCCTGCGCCGATTTCAATGATCAGGTCTTGAATTTGGGGAGAGATGCAACGAACGATCCTGTTGAGGACGGTCCGGCTTTTCAGAAAGTGCTGACCGAGGGCCCTTCTCTTTGTTTTTTGGGTCACTTCAACTTCGTTTTCCCCTTCTCTTCTGATGCCATGATGACAACAGAACAGGCCATGTCTCCGATGATATTGGTGGTTGTCCGACACATATCCAGGAAGCGGTCGACTCCCAGGATAAGAGCGATTCCTTCGAGGGGAATTCCGATTTGTTTGAGGACCATGGCCAGGGTTATGATCCCAGCCGCTGGCACGCCGGCCGCTCCGACTGAAGCCAGAGTGGCCATGAGGACGATGGTGATCTGGTCTGTAATCCCAAGAGGAATACCGTAGATCTGGGCGATGAACACAGCCGCCACTCCCTGATAGAGGGCGGTTCCGTCCATGTTGATCGTGGCCCCCAACGGGATGACGAAGCTCGCATACTCACGGGATACTCCGAGATGCTCGACACATTCCAGGCTGACCGGCAAGGCGGCGTTGGAACTCGAGGTGCTGAAGGCGATGATCATGGCTTCTTTGACAGCTTTATAAAAGCGGAGAGGGTTCATTCTTCCCAGAAAACCTACGGTCAGGCTGTTCATGGTGAAGGTGTAGAGCACCAGGCCTCCCACGACCACAAGGGAATACTTGAGAAGAGTGACCAGGATATTAACGCCATACTGACCGATGACAGCCGCGATCAAAGCCAAAACGCCGTACGGAGCCAGCTTCATGGCGATATGAACGACTTGAATGATCACGTCATTCACGCCATCGAAAAATTGGATGAGAAACTCGGCTTTCTCTTTTTTGATAAGAGTGAGGATAAGACCGAACAGAAGCCCCAGGAAAATCACTTGAAGCATGTTTCCTTCTATAAGGGCTTTCACAGGATTGGTGGGAACGATATCGATCAGGATATCCTTGAGCGACGGCTTCTCTTCCATCCTCTCGATGCCGACCTGAGCTCTGGACTCATAGCTTTTATAGAGCTCGGCCTTCACTTCTTCATTCAGGCCGGTGCCGGGCTTAACAATGTTGGCCAGGACGAGACCTATGGAGATGGCGACCATGGTGGTCAGGGTGAAGTAAACGATTGTCTTTATTCCGATTCGACCGAGCTTGCGGATATCGCCCAGGCTGGCTGTTCCCAGCATGAGGGAGACGAGGACCAGGGGAACGACGATCATGGTGATCAAGCGGAGAAAGATGGTTCCCACAGGTTCGATGATGGTGGCTTTTTCGCCGAAGACAAGACCCACCACCACTCCGAGGATCAATCCGATGAAGATCTTGGTGTGCAGCGGTATTTTTTTCAATCTCAACACTGCCTGTATTCCCTCTTTTTCACCTGATTCTCATTCCAAATATTAAGGTTCATGATAATAGCTTGCATGTTTTAAGTCAATTTATGTTTACCAGTTTTTTGGAGGGAGGATCAGAATAAATTCAGGAGCTTCAGGGCCATCAGGAGGATGGCCGCAATCAGGACTATCCGGATGAATTTCTCTCCTTTTTTCACAGAGATCTTGGCTGCCCACCAGCCTCCGAGCCCCATGCCTAAAGCCAGGATCAATCCATACTTCCATTCCACCTTTCCGTTAAACACAAAGATGAGGAGTGCCGGGATGGTGTAGACAAATATGATAAAGACCTTGTGCATGTTGACACGGATGAGGTCAAGCTTCATCAGGTGAAAGAGCGAGGCCATGAACAGGAAGCCTACGCCAACCTGCATAAAACCTCCGTAAAATCCGATACCAAGCATGACTGGATAGATCAACCAGCTCTGTTTTCCTTGCTGCTCTAAGGCTTCATTCTTGTTCGCCTTCCTCAGGAGTAGGGAGGCGGTCACACCGATGAGAACATAGGCAAGGATCTTTTGGAAGAGCTCGTTGCTTATCCTGGTGGCGATGATAGCCCCGGCAATGGCTCCTGGCAGGGCGAAGGCGGTCAGTTTTAGGCTCAGCTTGAAATCATGATATTTTTCCTGACGGAAGGAGACGACTGCAGAGAGAGTCTGGGCGATTATCCCCAACCGGTTGGTGCCGTTGGCCAGGGTGGGTTCGAGGCCGAGAAAGATGAGGACCGGAAGAGTGATCGTGGAGCCGCCTCCGGCCATGACGTTGAGGACTCCTGCTATTGAACCGACCCCAAACAGCAGAAGAAGCTTGAGGAATCCATCCATGATTTACCTGCTCAAGAATAACATGAGTCAGGATATTTTACCATCCGGAGATGAAGATGCAATAGGTTTGGGGTTGTCTATCTTCTAGAGAATGATTATGTCTCCGGTGAGGCGATCGACGTGAATGCCGGCCGATACATGGATTAGAATTTAATGCTCAGTCCGAATCTGTACTTAGGGTCTATCCGAGAATCTATAGGATAAACAGCTTCGGTGAAGAAGACCCAAAAATTCGTGCCGACAGTCGCATAAGGATACTGGAATCCTTCATTCCTGGAGAATTGATAGCCTCCTCCGGCATACAGCTTAAAAATCAGGATTTTGACAGGAAACATGTAGACCGCTCCAGCCTGCAGCTCAAGGTCATCGATTGACTTTCTGTAATCCAGGTTTCCCGTAGCATACACGTTGCTGAACAGCCGTGTTTTGACCCCAAGGCTTGCGGGTCTGAGAAACCAGGAGAAGTTGAGATAATTCTGGGCTGGATAGCTTCTGGAAGAGCCGGCAAAAAGTTCGTTTGAGCTGAGTAAAGTGGCCAGCAAGATAAGCATGATGATTAAAAACAGCTTTTTCATTTTTTTCTCCTTATCTGTTATCAGATTCAGGTTAGAGTATAAGCAAATAACGTGCCATTTATCATTCCCAGGAAGTGCTTTATCAGGTGACCTAAAAAGTGGACAGGTGTTAAACTATTGGGCTCTCTTCCATTTTGTATGAATAATTGAATGACCAAAATACACGGAAATGGCGTCGCTCCCTTCAGATTTTTAACGCCATTCCCTCACCGTCCCCCCTCAGTGACTAAGCGAAGGCCAGTGGGGGGAGAAAACCGTTTGAAGGCTGAACGGGCATGGTTCCTCACCGAAGAGGTGAGGAGAGCGAAGCCTGAAACCGAGCAGCTTTTGACTCGCTGGGGTAAAAGCTGCGTGTTTTCGGAATCCACTGGCCTGAGCTTTCTCAAACATACTCGGCGGCCGATTTCATCGGCTTCCCTCGGTGTACGGATCGAGAAGGCTAAACCTGAAAGGTCGCTTCTTCCATTCCCGTGTATTTTACCCCCACTATCTGGAAGAGAATCAACTTATAAAAGCCGTTTGTCTGCCCGACCTTTTTTTAGAGAAACATTTAGAGTTTTTGTCATTTACGGCAAGCGTTCCCCTGTTTCTTTTTTTGTTCTGGCCTAATGTCTTGTTTTTGGGCTTGATTTCAATTATCTTGTAGGGAATGTTCGAGCCGGTTGTTAAAGTCAAAGGATTGACAAAGGTCTTCAAGTCGTTGAAGGCTGTGGACAGTGTTTCTTTCAGCATTTTTCCCGGCGAGATACTCGGCCTCCTGGGCCCAAACGGGGCGGGCAAGACCACTATCATCCACATGCTTCTCGGCCTGACCACACCTACCTCAGGCGATATTCAGGTCTTCGGTCTGGACCTGAGAAAACGCAGGAAAGAGATCATACAGAATGTCAATTTTTCCTCCTCTTACGTTTCCATGCCTAATTCCTTGAGTGTGAAAGAGAGCCTGAAGGTTTTTGCCAGGCTCTACAAGACAAAAAATAGAGAAAAAAGAATCCAGGAGCTTCTTGAGGCTTTTGAGATAGCAGGGATCAAGGATAAGCTGGTGAGGCACCTCTCCTCCGGGCAGCAGACTCGGCTGAACCTGGCCAAGGCGCTTATCAACGACCCGAAAGTCCTTTTGCTCGATGAGCCCACAGCGAGTCTGGATCCTGATATAGCCGACAAGACCAGAACTCTTTTGAGGTCGATAAAAAAGGACAGGAATATTTCCATTCTTTACACTTCTCACAACATGAGGGAAATGGAGCAGATGTCTGACCGAATAATCTTCCTTCACAAGGGGCAGATCATCGCCGAAGGCCAGCCGGAAGAAGTCGTCCGCAGCTTCGGAAGGTCGAACCTGGAGGAAGTCTTTTTGAAGGTGGCAAGGGAGGAAGCTTGAGGTTCCACAGGATAGCTGCCCTGTTCATGCGGCATATGTACCTCTACAGGAGGAGCCTCCCCCGGCTCATAGAGGTCGTTTACTGGCCTTTGCTGGACCTTCTTGTCTGGGGATTTATTACCGTTTATCTGGCTCAGTACAGGCAGAACCTGCCCGGTTTTGTCACCTTCTTCATCGGAGCCCTGATCCTCTGGGATATTCTCTTCCGCTCCCACCAGGGTATTTCCGTCTCTTTTCTCGAAGATGTGTGGGCAAAAAACCTGCTGAATCTTTTTGCCAGCCCGCTTTCTCCTGCTGAATATATCTTTGCGCTCATGCTGGTCAGCGTGGTCAAACTGGTCACAGTGGCCACGATCATGGCTGTGCTGGCCTGGATCATTTATTCATTCAACATCTTCTTGATAGGCGTCGCCCTTGTTCCTTTTGTGCTCAACCTCATAGTCATGGGCTGGACCATCGGAATCATCACCACGGCTCTCATCCTGAGGTTCGGCCAGGAAGCAGAGGTTTTGGCGTGGGCTCTTGGCTTTCTCTTCATGCCTGTCTCTGCTGTCTTCTATCCTGTCTCTGTCCTCCCCCGGTTTCTGCAGACCATAGCCCATTACGTGCCGGCATCACACGTGTTTGAAGGGATGAGGGAAGTCATCTCCAGCGGCGTGTTTCCTCTGAGTCAACTGATGTGGTCCTCTGGCCTCAATGTCATTTACATCATGGCGGCCTTCCTGTTTTTCCGCTGGAATTTTAACGTGGTCAAGCGTAAAGGGCTTTTGGTCAGGATTGGCGAATAGAGAATAAGGCTTTTTTTGATACAGAGAAATTTTGATTTTTCTTGAGGAGGCTGGAGATGGATTTCAAGGATCTATCTTTTCCAGAAGCGCCTTTGATCAAGATTCCTCCACCCGGCCCGAAATCGAAGGAGTATCTCGATTATCAAGCCTCACACGAAGGTTCGGCAGTTTCCTATCCCAAGGGAATGCCCATGGCTATCCGGCGAGCAAGGGGCGCCACAGTTGAGGACGTGGACGGCAACATCTACATTGATTTTTTTGGCGGTGCTGGAGTGATGAATGTCGGTCATGCCAATCCCGCGGTTTCAGAGGCAGCCTCGAAACAGCTCTCCGAACTGACCCACTCCCTTGATATTCCCAACCCGGCGCGGAAAGCACTGGTTGAAAACCTGCTTACCCTGTTGCCGAAGGATTTAAACAGGATTTTTTTCGGCGGTCCCACGGGCTCAGATGCCGTGGAAGCTGCCCTAAAGCTTGCCAGGTATAACAGCCGGCGTTATCCTCTGATCGCTTTCGAAGGAGGCTATCACGGGATGAGCGCTGGGGCTCTCTCCCTCTCCAGCGGCTTGGTTTTCAAGGAGGACTTCCTTCCGCTTCTGCCCGAGGTTCACTTTGTCCCTTACGCTTACTGCTACCGCTGCGCCTTTGGCAGAGAGCCTGATACCTGCGGCTTGGAGTGCGTCCAATATTTGGAGCATGTCGTCGAGGACCCCCATTCTGGTGTGGGAAGGCCAGCAGCGGTTATCGTCGAGGCGATCCAGGGAGAAGGGGGTTCGATCGTTCCCCCGGATGAGTTTATTCCCCGAGTGAGGGCAGTCTGCGATAAATATGAAATTCTGATGGTGGTTGACGAGATTCAGGCTGGGTTCTGCCGAACCGGAAAGATGTTTTCCTTCGAGCATACAGGCACTGTGCCCGACATCATGACCATGAGCAAGGCCCTAGGCGGAATAGGGTTCCCGATTTCCGGTATCGCCTACAGGGAATACCTGGATACATGGCCCGGAGGTAAACATATCGGGACTTTTCGGGGGAACGTACTGGCCTATGCCGCCGGAAGCGAAGCCTTGAATTTCATGGTCCAGAATAACCTGGCTGAACACGCCTTGAACCTGGGCGAGGTGATGCTCGTCTGGCTCAAGGAGTTAGAGGAGGACTCGAAGGTCGTGGGAGAGGTCCGGGGAAAAGGGTTGATGCTGGGAGTGGAGCTTGTGAGAGACAAGGCGACTAAAGAGCCTGCCCCAGAGCTGGCCAGGGAGGTGAGGGCCATTTGCCACCGCTGGGGCCTTTTGATCGAGATCGGTGGCCACTATGGGAACGTGGCCAGGTTCCTGCCTCCTCTTGTCCTGACCGAAGAAATGGCCAGGAAGGGAACCGAGTTATTCTCCGACGCGGTGAAGACAGCCGAGAAGTCATTGAAATAAAAGACCGGACGGGACCGGACTTTGAAGTCATCAATCATCTGGCTCAGAAAAGAGTTGAGAACGCCTGGGGGCTCAGTTTGAAACGAATAAATCATTTTGCGGATAAGGCCTGACTTCAAAAACAAACCTGACTTCGAGTCTCAAACCCGAATAGCGAAAGAAGGAGCTTTGGTATGAAAAGGATACATGTTTGTAAAGCCGTAATCACGGCTGCCCTGATTCTCATTTTTTTCTCAACACTCGTTGCAGACGAAAAGACCGCTAAAGTGGACCAGCTCTTTGCCCAGTGGGGAAAGCCACATTCGCCGGGATGTGCCTTAGCCATCATTCAGAATGGCAGGCTCATCTACAAACAGGGTTATGGAATGGCCAACCTGGAGCACAGCATCCCCATCTCACCAGGATCGGTTTTTTATATCGGTTCCTGTTCCAAGCAATTCGTGGCCATGTGCATCGTGCTGTTATCGGCGGAAGGGAAACTCTCCCTGGATGATGACATCCGGAAGTACATTCCTGAAATGCCGGATTATGGAATTCCGTTAACAATCCGCCATCTCATCCATCACACCAGCGGCCTCAGAGATTACCTCACTCTTCTCGATATTATTGGTATGGACTTCGGAACTTATCATGAAGATGACGTGTTGGAGCTTATCGCCCGCCAGAAGGAGTTGAATTTCAAGCCAGGGGAGGAATACTTGTACAGCAACTCCGGGTATTTCCTGTTGGCTGTCCTAGTGGAAAGAGCCAGCAATAAGAGCCTTCGGGAATATGCTGAGGAGAAAATATTCAAACCACTGGGAATGAAGAATTCCCGTTTTCATGATGATTACACCGAGCTTGTTCACAACAGGGCTTTTGGTTATTTCCCCGGAGGCAAGGATAAATACAGAAATTTCATTTCCACTTTTGACTGCGTCGGGTCCGGGGGTCTATTCACCTCAGTCGAAGACCTTTTCCTCTGGGACCAGAATTTTTACCACCATAGAGTGGGCGGTAAGGATGTGATCGAACTCATGCACTCCAAGGGGAAATTGAATAACGGAGAAGAGCTGGATTATGCCTTTGCTCTGAGAATCAGCAGTTATAAGGGATTAAAGACAGTCGACCACAGCGGTGCCCTGGGAGGCTACAGGTCCTACATGGTGCGTTTTCCCGAGCAGCATTTCTCCGTCATCTGTCTTTCCAACCTCAGCTCCATCAATCCCACAGGACTTTCTCGCCAGATTGCTGAAATCTATCTTGCCGATGATTTTGAAAAAGCGAAACAAGAGATTCAACCCTTAGAAGAGGATAGAGCTGGAACCGCTGGAGGAATTGAGGTTTCTGGAGTAAAACTCAGGGAAAAAGCCGGAGACTACATCGAACCCCATTCCGGGGAGGTGATCAGGCTGTTTTTAAAAGATGGCAAGTTGAATGCACTGATGTCTGGGCAGAGTTATGCCCTGGCCGCCAAGAGTGAGGCTGAATTCTATCTGCTGGATGTTCCTGTTGGAGTCGTTCTCAAGTTTGAAAGAAAAGAGAAAGGGATGCCCTTTTTCCTTCATGTCTTGCAGGAAAGAGAGCCACCCAGGATCTTCCAGTCTTTCAAGCCGGTCAAACTCAGCCCTGAACAACTTGAAGAGTATGAAGGTGAATTTTTCAGCGAGGAGCTTCAGGTGGCATTTAAAATTAGCCTCAAGGAGGGCAGGCTGTGCTTTTCCCATAAAAATGCTCCCAGAGGTTTTTTAAGCCCGACACTCCAGGATAAGTTTACTCTCAGGAACTTGAAGATGCACTTCATTCGGGGCGAAGAGGATGAAATAGCCGCTTTTACTCTGGATGCTGGACGGGTCAAAAACCTGAGGTTTGAGAAAAAAAGTTCGGATTGATTCCAGACTTGATCGAGAGAGACGTGGCAAAGACGAATAATCGATTTAAAGCATGATGTAAAAAAGCCACGGCGGACGATTTGTGCTTGCGGGATGCTCTGGGTGGTCTACTCTAGATAAAAGTGTTGTGACCCGTCAAATCGAATGGAGGGATATTTTATGAAAAGAAATTTTTTCATCTGCGGATATTAGTCTCGCCTCTCCCCTTTCCTCCGATCTCCTCTACGACGGTCAATGAGTCTCCGCCGGTCAGTCCAGGAACGGCGCTCAGGTCCGTCGTATTTCAAGCGCCCCTTTTTTTCTTCCTTATTCATTAGGCTTTCCTCCGCTTGTTGATGATTCCCCATCCGTGTTTCTAGAGAGCATCGATTCCCCAAAAAAAGAATAAGTCATGAGAGAAACTTTATTCAATATCTCTGCTTAAAGGAGCTGATCCAGCCCCTGAAGACTTAATTAGGAATCATACCTGCCATTAAAGTGAGCAAAGACTCGATAGTGTTTATAATATTTTAAAATTTAAGTCAAGGGTGAAATCTGACCTTTTTCCTGGGGAATTTCCGGTTTCCTGTGAAGATGTATTTTTGGCTTCAAGGTTTCACCATTCAGGGCCACCTGTTCCCCTTAACTCATCTCAATACAAGACCTTTTCCGCTGAGGATCAAGGATTAAATGCTCTAAAGGCGGAACAAAACAGGGGAGGGTATCAGTTCTCCTGGGCTAAGAAGTAATCGGCCACTTGGATGTTGTATTGACGAGGATCCAATGATTTGACAATCGACCTTTTATACTCACCTTTTGTTGGGTTCATTTCTGTCAGATCGATGATTTCTCCATCAATCTTCTTGCCATTTCTGTCCGTGATGAGTTTCACTTTAGGCCTGAGCATGAGCGCTACTTCAGGATTGGCTTCCATCACGATTCCCAGCTCTTCGGTGTTGAGGGCGACAAGGGAACCGATAGGGTATACCCCGACCATGCTGGCAAAGACCTTGAGCAAGACAGGGTCGAATTCTGTGCCGCTCTTTTCCAGCATCAAACTCAATGCCTGATCCCAGGTCAGGACATAATCTCTGTAAGGCCTTTCTGTGGTTACAGAGTCAAAGAAGTCGCATATCTTGACGATCTTGCTGTAGAGACTTATCTTATTTCTTTTCCAGTAATTGGGATATCCGGAAAGATTGGCCCAGAGATGGTGTTCCAAGACGACATAAAGAGTTTTCACGGGGAGAAAGCTCGAGTCTTTCAAGCTGAGCAGTTTTTCGACCCCATGGAGGGTGTGTTTTTCCATTATTTTTCTTTCTTCTTCGCTCAGTTTATCCTTTTTATCCAGAATTTCCTCGGGGATATCGAGTTTTCCGATATCATGGAAAAAGGCGCTTAACCCCAGCTCTGTCAATTCCTCTTTGTCAAGTCCCAACCTTCTACCAAAGCAGAGCGAAAGGACAGCCACATTCGTTGAATGATTGACGGTATAGTCATCATAATTTTTGATGTTGGTCATCCCGATTATGAAGGACTCGTCCCGACTGATGAGGTCGACCATGGCCTGGATCAACCTGCGGGTCGTTTTCAACTGGAGTTTTTGATTTTCTTTGTTATTCTCAAAGGATTCCTTCAGATGTTTTATGCTCCGGAAAAAGACTTTTTTAGCGGCCGGCTTGACCTTTTCTGCCTTCATGCGGGCCGCGGCATCATAAGGATGGATTCGTTCTAAAAAAATATGGGTGATTCCCCTGGATATGAGCTGGGTGCTGATATCCTCGAATGAGGCCTCTTTATTTTCTGGGGGGTTGGCGAGAAGAACGATAAACTCTGACAGCTCCTTGTCACTCAGACCCGGCTCGAAACCGATCGCTCCGATGTCCTTTTCCCTGAATTCATCAGCCAAGAATTTAAAATTGTTGTAGCTGAAAAAGTCGAACTTAATTCTGGTGTTGTTAAAAAATAAGGTGTTTTCTTGAAACCGGAACGAGGCGCCTCCTTCTTGAGACAGGATATTCTCCAGCAGAGAGAAAAGGGAATGGATATGCCCGATGAAAGTCTGGTTATTGGGCTCATAGATCTGAGCAGTCCTTAGAGCCGAAGAAAAGCGGATAAAAATTTCATCGATTGTTTTGGAGAGTGCTCGGGATGAGACTGATGTGGAGCGCTTTTTTCCCAGGCCGATTTCTCCTCTGGAATTATGCACTTTGCTCGTTGGCAAGACTTTTAACTTGTTCCAAGATTTTAAGAAATTTTTCTCAAAGCTAGCTTGCAGGCTATCTGGATAGCCTTGTTCCTGAACCTTGCCCCTTCCTCGAGTATTTTTTGAGCTTCATGGTTTCCCATTTTTTGCAGTGCCGGGACTGCACACAATCGAGTTTCATCCTGTTTTGATCTTTTTAGAATGCTTCGCTTTTTCAAGAGAGACCGGAGGAGCGTGCTGGCTTCTCCTGATCTGGTATCTGCCAGATATTCCAGAAGAGCTTTTTTCTCCTGTTTGAGCCTCTCCCTGAAATCTTTTTGTTCAGCTATCTGAAAAATGAAGGCAGCCGTATCCTGGTCTTCACTGGACTTAAGGCTCATGGCAGCCTGGGTGCGGATTTCCCCATCATGTTCAGAGAGAAATCCGATCAGGATTGGATTGACGCTTGCATCATCGATTCTTGACAGCGCTTTTATGACGGCGAGCCTGACTTCTTTGTTTTGATGACCTGTGAATTTTTTAAGATATGGCAGGGCGCGTTTGTCAGCGATTTTTCCCGAGATTTCAATAATTTCTTTTGTCAGAGCGGTCCGGTGGCCTCTGACAAGGTTAAAGAGCGAAGCGAGGTCCTCCTTGCCGGCTTCATACAGGAAGTCTGAGGCTTTTAACCTGATATCTGGATCTCTTGTCTCCTCCCAGATATCTCCGGCTAGGGGGATGGCCTGAGGACCGAGAGTTTTCAGGTATAGAAAGAATGAATCAAAGTCTTCTATCTGGCCGTTCATGAACAGTTTTTTCAAGTAGGCCAGAGAGCTTTCCCCTTTAAAATGCCGCAGGGTACTCTCCAGCATTTGCGCTTTTTCCTCGTGCTGGCCGGAGCACAGCTCTTTCAGTTCCTGGAGCCGGTGGAGGATGAGAGAGGCCAATGTGAAAAGGGATTTATAGACGGCTTCCTTGTAGAATTGTTTGAGAATATTCAAGATGGATGAAATGGCTTGGGCTCTCTCTTCTAAATGCAGGATTTCGAAGAGAAGGATGATCATCTCGGTCAGCGGAGGCAATGAGCGGAGTTCTTCAAGCATGGATTGGAGCTTGGGGGAATCCTCCCTGCTTATGGCTGTCGTTTGAAAAGGAAGGGGGATATCTTCCAGGGTTATCTCCTGGCCTTCTTCCTCTTTTTTGGCTTCACTGGATGAAGCGGCTGGAGCGGCGCTTCTTTTTCGAATTTCTGACAGGTCGGCTGTGGAAAGCCTTATTTCTCCCTGCAAAAGCTCTTCTTTATCAACACGGGAACGTTTATCTGCAGAATCTTGTTCACTCTCTGTGTCCAGGAATTCGTCAAGGGCAAAATAGCGAATATGAGGAAAATCCTTTGCCCAGAGAGAGTTGACTATGTCACTGTCCTCTAGAGGGAGGTCCGCGTTGTCTTTGGTGATCTGCAGAAAATCCTGAAGCTCGTTTTTATCCAGGCCTTTGTTGAATACCAGCTCTCTCATCCCGTCCTTGAAGAAAAGAAAGGGAAGACTGGTCTTTTTTTGTTCTTCCTCAAAGACTGTATCTTCTTTGAAGATGAAGCTGAATTCGTGAACGACGAGTTTCAGCTCCCCGTATTCCCGGAGGAACTCTTGTTTTTTTTCGTACAAAGATTCGATGAAATTTTTAACCGTGGGATTCTCTGGCGGGTAAATTCTCATAGCGGAGAATGTTTTGGCGAAGAGGCTGAGAACCTCTTTGACCTTTTTGGTTTCCACGGTTTCCGGAAGGAATTCCTTCCATTTGGATTGATTATTTTTTCCTGGGTCAAGAATAGAATTCAATCCTTCTCTCATTTCTGTATAAGTGTCTATCCGAGAAGCCATTGGCGTTTTTTCGGGTCATTCAGTGAGAATCTTGGCGGAAGTCATTCTGCTTATTCTGAAAGACGCCTGGAGAACCGGGTAAAATCCCAGCAGGAATATTGAAGCATTCAGGATGAATTTGATTGAATCGCTTCCTTTTCCCTCAATCATTTTTTCCTTCGATCATCGAAGAGACTTTCTCTTTGTGATCTCCTCCCTCAATTAGGGGGAAAAAATTTAGTCGTCCCCGAAGCGCAAAAATGGAAAAAACAGGATTCTGACCTCGAAGAATGTTTGTGGTGCAGTGGCAGTATAAGGCTTAGGGAAGAGTGTTTTCTTCTGGCCCGGTTTACTCAGGGTCTCTCCTTCCAGGGAGACCATTCCTGCCTCTCTGTTTAAGGGATAAAAAGGGTGTAAATATGTTTAATAAAATAAGATAATGATTGAAATAGCCCTTTGGGGTGAATTTCAGGATGATTTATATGATTTTTTCTCACCCCCCCCGAATAATCCAGCAGTCAACTTGGAGGGGGAACTGACTTCCCCCTTCCAACGCTCGCTTCCGCTCGCTGCCTTCCCTTCTCGGGCGGGG
>Ga0224506_10000675_pt1 | contig 27194 bp, 28 predicted proteins | sample SF_Jan12_sed_USG_2_FD_169108 | JGI IMG/M metagenome (GOLD analysis project Ga0224506, IMG submission 169108) | Sediment microbial communities from San Francisco Bay, California, United States - SF_Jan12_sed_USGS_8_1 | ecosystem: Environmental > Aquatic > Marine > Sediment | place: USA... | reverse complement strand
TCTGGAATGCCGTTTTAACCAATCACGTCCATTTCTCATATCGAGAAACAATCCCGGATTTTGCGAATTGAAATTAAGCCAATAGGACGCACCAGATTCTTTTACCCAAAAACCCTCAACGGGGTCCTCGTCAAAAAACATCCAGGGGCTTTTTATCTGCCATCGACGCTGAACGGCAAATTGATAGCCTGTTTCATCACAAACGTTCTTTAACGCTTCAATCCAAATAGTCTCATCTCGATCAGAATAAAAAACTATCGCCAGCAATGTTCCATATTTTTCGACATTAAAATGATCCGCTAAAACATAACATTTACCTCTGCCATGAAATAATCGCTGCGATTCATCAACATCAAGACCATCCAGTCTTTGCCGAATAATATTAATGATGAGTGTGACCTGATTTATTAATTGAGAGTCCAATTTATGTACACCGTTTAATTGAATCGAAATTTTCACAATTCAATTGTAAAATTTTCAATAGGTTTTTCTGATTTGTTATGTATGATGAAGAAAAACAAAAATAAAAAAGGTAGGATATATGACTCAACTAGATTCAAAGTCTTCACAGCATTCAGTAGATTTCCACGGCGCTGCGATTATTGATGAAAACGGCCGAGAAATTCCAATCACTGAAGCCATGGTACAGAAGGCTTGCAAGCAGTTGCAGGACAAAAAGTCACCTGATAACTCTCAGCACTGAAACCCTACTGCTTTCACTCTAGCCTGATAATCAGATGGTACTCCATCAATTATCAGGCAGCTTAGTTCTCTTCTGATTCCGTACTCTTTTCTCATTAAGTCGAATTTTTTACTGATTTCTACCTTAGTATGCAACTTCCCCAGATTTGTTATCATCTGCATACTGTCGCCAGTTACATCCATTACCCGATTAATGGCAATATCAATATTCTGTTCAAAGGACAGTTCTGGGCTCCAGTGATAATTTGACGGCATATTTTCTGTTGAAACGGGTTCTTTAATACCCGGGCCTCCAGACCATGCATCAAGTGCCTGACGGAGCATCCAGCTGCCACGAATACGGCCATCAAGACTGTATCCTGCAATATGCGGTGTCGCTATCAGACACTGCTCCATAAGTTCTTTTGTTGGAACAGGCTCATATTCCCAAACATCGAGGACAAGACTAAGATCTTTACCCTGACCTAACCATTGCAACATCGCTTGTTCAGCAATGACAGGCCCTCTTCCCGCGTTTAGGATCAGACTTCCAGATTTAATTTGAGCCAGTTCCTGTTCATCAAGAAGATGAAAAGTCGGATGCGCACAATGTTTAGTAAGCGGCGTATGAACACAGATAATATCGGCTGACAAAGCATCTTGAAGTGAAACAAAGGTCTCTGGTGAAATGGCAGCCTTATAGGGATCGTTGCACAAAACAGTAAGGCCAACATTCTCAAGCCTTTTAACCACCCTGCTTCCAACATTGCCACAACCGATAACTGCAGCCGTTTTACTCAACCAGGTCTGTCCGGTACGTTTCAACCATAAACTAATTGAGGCCATCACATAATCGGCGACAGAGTCGGCATTACAACCTGGGCTATTGCTAAAAGCAATATCATGGCTGGCAAGCCATTCAAGATCTATATGGTCTGTGCCAATGGTTGCACTACCTACAAACCTTACAGGGGTACCCTGTAATAAGTCGGCATTTACCTGAGTAATGCTTCTGACTAATAAGACATCAATATCTTTAAGGTCTGAATTGGTGATTTTTCTACCGGGCATCTGCCGGATTTTGGAGGCAACCCCGTCAAACAATTCGTTTACCAGGGGCATATTTTCGTCAGCTAAAATTCGAAACATAATTTAAGACGGGCTTTGCTCTGTAATCCAGTCTTCTGGTGGTTCTTCAAGTTTTATTTTATCACCAATGAATTTTTCAAGATCCGGGATCAAAAATGAGTCATCCTCACAGGCAAATGAGATAGATTTACCTTTTTTACCCGCCCTACCCGTACGACCGATACGGTGCACATAGTCTTCTGGATCTTCAGGCAACGTAAAGTTAATCACGTGACTGACATTATCAACATGAATACCGCGACCTGCGACATCTGTCGCAACCAATATTTTCACCTGACCGTTTTTAAATTTTTCCAATGTAGACAAACGCTTATTCTGCGGCACCTCACCTGATAACATCAGGCAATCAAAACCATCTTTTCTAAGACGCTCATTCAGGTTACGAACCAAATCACGACGGTTGGCAAAAATCATCACCCGATCAATATCATCCGTAATCAGCATGTGCTTTAACAGCGCATATTTTTCATTGGCACTAACCAGATAGATTTTTTGTTCAACTGAATCCGCAGTCTTCATTTCAGGTTCAATTTCTACCTGATAGGCATCCGTAGTCCAGTGATTCGCCAGGTTCACAATATCGTTGGAGAACGTTGCACTAAACATGAGCGTTTGACGATTTTCTCTAGACGGCGTTGCACGCTCAATGGACTTCACGTCTGGAATGAAACCCATGTCCAACATACGATCAGCTTCATCAATAACCAGGCATTCAACCTGATCTAAAAACAACTCTTTACGACGCATAAAATCAATCAGTCGTCCCGGTGTCGCTACGACGATATCAACGGCTCTTCTTACCTGCTTTAATTGTTTATCAATATCCATGCCACCCACTAATGCGGCTACTTTGAAGTCAGTAAAATAAGTGAGTTGTTTCGCATCATCAGCAATTTGCAATGCTAACTCGCGAGTAGGTGCCAGGATGAGCGCCCGAGGTTCGCCATCATACTGCTCAGCAACCGGATTTTCGATTAGATCGGTGATAAGCGATATTAAAAACGCCGCTGTTTTACCTGTACCCGTTTGAGCCTTACCAATCACATCATGGCCTGCTAGTGCAAAAGGCACCGTCTTGGCCTGAATAGGACTACAGTACTCATACCCAAGCCGATGGATGGCTCTCATCAATGAATCTGGTAAATCAAGATCATGAAAACGAACCCTTCCTTCCTGAGGTGCAACTTGAAAATCTTCAAGCGACCAGGGTTTACTGCGCTCTACATCCCTTATTTGTCGGTGGCTGGGTTTTTGTTTTTTATCTTTCATAGAATCCTGCTTAATATATAATGCCAGAGGGCAAAAATTTAATGCGCAGCAGTGTATCTAAATGTGGACGTTAAACCTAGTCATTTGTGCGCAAACGACCATTTGACCGTCAAAGGATCAAATCAATGCGGAATAATATCAGTTTGATTAACTAATAGCTCTTATACAACGAATATGGTCAGGTAAACAGTGTAAATGTAAAACATCAGCAACCTCTCGATCAGAGAGTTCTGGATTACTAATAATAAGGTGCGATATTTCAGAAACCTGGGCATCAGTAAATTTCACTACTTGATGGATATCCAGTTTATTCTCAGCCAACAATTTACAAGCAATTCCAAAGGTTCGCCCCACACTGATATCGAGTTGTTGCGCAATACTTTCCGGACTTTTTCCCTGTTGCAACAACGTTATTAGTCGCGTTTCTTTGTCTTCATTTTTGGCTTTTTTGGCTTGAGGTGACTGAATTGTCTGTAGCTCATCTAGAAACAGTTGCCCATAACTGGCCAGTTTTTTTTGACCCACACCGGACACAACTGACATTTCATTGAGAGATACCGGTTTTAGTAAAATCATGTCCATCAGTGTAGTATCTGGAAATACCGCATACGCAGGGATATTAGCCGCATCAGCTAATGATTTACGCAGAGCTCTTAATGCATTCCATAATCCCTGATCTTCCTGAGCCAAATGATGATCTTTAAATTTTGATTTCTTTCTGGGTAGCTCCTTTCTTAAAGCATGATGGCTGAAAGTAACATTCAGCTCACCTTTTAACACGGGACGACAACGTTCATCCAGAGTCAATACCCCATACTCGGCATCAACATTTAAAAAACCCATTGCGATGAGTTGACGAAAAATGCTTTTCCATTCATTCGTATTTCTATTCTTTCCTTGACCAAACAAGGGTAAGGCAATGTGCCCTAGCTGAATGGCACGCTCAGAAGTTTCACCGGTAAGAACGGATATGACGTAACCGACGCCATATCTTTGACCCGTACGATAAACCCCAGACAGTGCTAACTGAGCTTCATGAGTTCCATCCCATGTTTTAGGTGGATCGAGACAAGCGTCACAGTTGCCACAAGGCTTGGTAACATCTTCACCAAAATACCGTAACAAGATCTGACGCCGGCAATGCACGGCTTCACAAATTGCCAATAGTGCCTCTAAACGGGCATGTTCAATACGCTTCTGTATCTCTTCTGAATCAGATTGGTTAATCCAGCGTTTTAATTGGATAGCATCATTTAAGCCATACAGTAACAGTGCTTCAGCAGGCTGTTGGTCCCTGCCGGCCCTGCCCATCTCCTGATACCAGGCTTCAACATTTTTAGGTAAATCTGCATGTAAAACAAAACGAACATTGGGCTTATCAATGCCCATTCCAAATGCAACGGTTGCAACAACAACATTTCCCTCTTCTCTGAGAAACTGGTTCAAAACAGCTTTACGATTATCACTGGACATTCCAGCGTGATAACCTATCGCCTGAATCCCTTCATCTTGAAGCCATTGGGAAAGTTTGTCGGTTTTTCTACGGGACTGGCAATAAACGATCCCGGATTCATTAGGGAAGGTTTTTATAAACCTCAGGATCTGCTGTTTTTCATTTTCTTTAGATTCAATATTTATGCGAATATTGGGACGGTCAAAACCTTCGATAAAATGCGGTGCTTCCCTAAGGTACAACCGATTTAACATATCTTCACGTGTTCGTTCGTCTGCTGTGGCGGTTAAAGCAATTCTTAATATATCCGGTTTTCGCTCAATAAATTGGGTAATTGCCAGATAGTCAGGCCTAAAATCATGCCCCCATTGAGAGACACAATGAGCTTCATCGACTACGAGCAAAGCAATAGGAAGTTGTAAAATCCAGTCTTGAAATGATTCTGTCGCCAGCCGTTCCGGTGCAATGTATAAAATTTTTAATTCGCCGGTTCGAATTCTACTAACAACCTGCGCCTGTTCAGCTTTGGTTTGTGATGAATTTAGAAAATCGGCAGCTATGCCCAACTGTTGTAATGAAGACACCTGATCCTGCATGAGTGCAATTAAAGGACTAACGACCAGGGTTAAACCACTAAGATAAACGGCAGGAAGTTGATAACAGATTGATTTCCCGCCACCGGTAGGCATAATCACCATCGCATTTTGACCTGAAATCAGGCTACCGATGACTTGCTCCTGTGGATGGCGGAATTGATGATACCCAAATACCTGCTCTAGAATGTGGGTAATATGTTGACGACTCCCGTCAACCTGACCATAACCTGTTAAATTGGAATTTTCCATGCACCCACTATCTGAAGATGAACTTGATCAATTATTTGACTACTTTAATGCAGATGAACGCTCAGAAGACTGCCTAGACTTTTATGGCCTACACGGTCTCTTAACTGCGCACTGCATTAGCCCTGTTAAACTCGACATAACAGCTATTATTAACAAGGTTTTTGATGGTAATCCCGATTTTACTTCTGCTGAATTGGCAAAAGATTATACGGACCTAATCGCCCGTCTCCTAAAACAAATTGAAAATGAATTGGTTGATGATGAACAGGTCGCCCTGCCTTTTGACCTATCTACTGATCTGGAAAATGACGAACAACATTCCTGGTGTGCCGGATTTCTTGATCTGGTATTTGAGCAGCAAGATGATTGGTTTGCCATCGATGAAGAAGCTGTCGCCACGTTGCTACTTCCAATAGAGGTTGGATCTGAACTATTTGCAGACGAAGATGACTTTAAAGAAATTGCCAAAGACAAACCGTTGAAGCAAAACATTATCAATCAAATACCTGAAGTCCTGATTGATTTGTTTTTGTTAACTCAGGTGCCGGTTAAAGGTAAAAAAACGCATTAATTGTTCCAGACAACACAGCCATGCAATAGGGAACATACCTATTGCATTCACGTTCTTTTAATTCTCTCTTTCACCGCCGGCGCAATCTGGAGTTTCAAGACTAGCTGGTTCAGAGCTCCATTCTTCCGGAGTAAATAAATGCAGTGAAAGTGCATGAATCGGACCTGCCAGCTCGTCCTCTAAAACCTTATATACTTGCTGATGCCTGGCAACTTTTGATAATCCATTAAAGTATTCTGAAACTGCCGTCAGGTTAAAATGGGTCTCTGAGTTTTCAGGAACATTATGTTTAAAACTCTCATTAATCAGATTCATATAACTTGGCTGAATCAACGACTCGATTTTTACTCGAATCTGGTCTTCAATATTCACAAAATGCTCCTTGACACAATTTAGTGCGCTTAGCCCTAGGCAACCCCATGGCCCTTTGCTGCTACCCAGATCCGATACCACTGTTCATTATTTAACGTTAGCTCGGTTGCTCTAATAGCAGATCTTATTCGTTCAATTTTACCGGTTCCCAATAATATGGCTGGCTTAACAGGTAACATTCTAATCCAGGCATACAATACCTGATCAATGGTTGCGGCGCCTATTTCACCGGCAATCGTTTTCAATTCGTTTCGAATACGAACAAACTGATTCGTCTTGCCATAAAAAAGACCGCCACCTGCTAAAGCAGACCAAATCATGGGTCGAATACCCAACCCCTGCAAATGATCCATCGTGCCATCTTCCAGAATATCCATATTCAAGGGATTCAATTCAACCTGGTTGGTTATCAACACATGGTCCATACGGGACTGAAGCAATTCAAACTGGCTTGGAGTGAAGTTTGAAACACCAAATGACAATACTTTTCCTGACAAATATAACTGTTGAAAAGTTTGAGCCACCTCATCGGCATTCATCAATGCATCTGGTCGGTGAATTAAAAGACAATCGATATAATCGGTATGCAACCGTGTTAACGAATTGTCTACCGACTGCTGAATATGTTTTGCACTGGTATCATAATGATTAATCTTTCGCTCTGGAAACTGATCTGAGCACAGCTTAATACCGCACTTTGTTACAATGTTAATTTGTGACCTCAGACTGGCATCAAGCTTTAAGGCTTTGCCAAACAAGGCTTCACTTCGATAGTCCCCATAAATATCAGCATGATCAACCCAGTCAATGCCGACTTCAACATGTTCATTAATAAATGTAACCAGTTCCTGATCAGACATGTTCCAATCGGCTAAACGCCAATACCCCTGAATGAAACTTGAAAAATCCATATTGGCTATCGGATCAGTTTGGGCCATATTGCGTATCTCGACATCTGATAAGACTGTAACCTATATAACAGGCAAGCATTCAGCCGTGCTACTTTTCAACCATTTATAATAGGCTAATAATCAGTAGGTATCCTTTTAGGCACCCTTTAATTACCGCCTACAGTCAAAAATAGCTTCTAGTCCCCAATTGAATGTAGCCTGTGATATTTATCCATATACCTTATGAGGCAACCAGGTTGCCAATTCAGGCCAGATTGCCAAAATTGAAATCACTAGTAACTGAATAATAATAAAGGGAATAACACCACGGTATATGTTCTCGGTTGTCACAGACGGAGGAGCGACACCCCGGAGATAGAATAGCGCGAAACCAAAAGGAGGTGTTAAAAATGATGTTTGCAGGTTCAACGCAATCATAATTCCCAGCCAGACAGGGTCTACGCCCATCATGAGTAAAACCGGACCTACAATCGGGACAACCACCAAAGTAATTTCGATAAAATCCAGAATAAATCCTAATAAGAACATCATCAACATTACGGCAAATATGGCACCGAATTGCCCACCAGGAATACTCATTAACAGGTCATGAACCAAATCATCACCACCAAAGCCTCTGAAAACAACTGCAAATACCGAAGCACCAATAAAGATAACGAATACCATACTGGTTACTTCCAGAGTCGATAAAGAGACCTCTTTAATCCGTGCCAGATTGAGCTGTTTTTTACTTAATGCCAATAACATTGCGCCCACTGCGCCTACTGATGCGGCTTCTGTAGGGGTTGCCACACCCGCAAGGATAGAACCCAAAACAGCAAGAATCATTAACAAAGGCGGAGCCAGAACCTTGATCACATTAAACAACAAACCCTGATCGGATATAAGTTTACGATCTCCTGCGTCCATTGCTGGCACAGTTGCAGGTTTAAAGACCGCGAGACCCAATACATAAACAATATAAAGGCCGACCAGCACCATACCGGGTCCTATAGCACCCAGGAATAAATCAGTAACTGATACCGTTTCTGGTGAAAAAATACCCTGGCGCAACTGCGCTTGTTGAAATGCTGTACTCATTACATCGCCAAGAATAACCAATACAATCGAAGGTGGAATAATCTGCCCCAGAGTCCCTGACGCACAGATAATTCCTGCAGATAGCCCCTTATCGTAACCTCTGTTAATCATTGCAGGTAACGATAACAAGCCCATAGTAACCACAGTTGCACCCACAATGCCGGTACTGGCTGCCAACAACATACCCACTATGATTACAGAAATTCCCATACCGCCGCGCATCGGGCCAAATAAAGCCGCCATGGTGTCTAGAAGTTCTTCTGCTATTTTCGCTCGCTCCAGCATCACTCCCATAAATACAAAGAGAGGAACAGCCAACAGCGTCTCATTGGTCATAATGCCGTAAATTCTATTAGGAATTGAACCCAGAATACTGACATCAAACGAGCCAAACGCCAGGCCTAACAAGGCTACTATCAATGAAGTTCCCGCTAACGCAAATGCGACCGGGAAGCCAATCATGATTACCAAACAAACTGCTATAAATAAAACCAGTGCCATATATTCCATGAAGTAAACCTACGCCTCTCGTTTGAAAACGTGATAATTTTTAATAATTTCCGACACAGACTGAAGTGTCATTAGTAACGCAAATATTGGAATAGTTGTCTTTAGGATATACACCAAATCAAGGCCTCCCGCATCCTTAGACCCCTCCAAAAGACTCCATGAAAAAATAACATAAGGCATGCTGATATAAAAAATGGCAACCATCATAGGAATTAATAAAAACAGGTTTCCGAAGACATTAATCAGCGCCTGTTGTTTTGCACTGCGGTTCTTAAAGAAAATATCGACACGAACATGGCCACCTTTTAAATAGGTATAGGCCCCACCGAACATAAAGACTGCGCCAAACATGTACATAATCATCTCCTGGACGAGAATGCTTCCTTCGCTAAAAACATAACGCATGACGACGATAACAAAGGTTGTTACTACCATCAGAAAACTCAACCAGGAAACGAAATTTCCTATTTTGTAATTCATCAAATCGATTTTTTCTGACACAAATTCTAATTTTCCAGGCATTTATAGACCCTTCTATTCTTGCTTTTAAAATGATTATTATTGATATTGAACCACCCCTAAGTAGCGACTCGACTATGCTTCTTTGATTAATAAAAATCAATGACCAATAGAGAATGTTTCTCATTTTTTTAATTTTAATATTTTTACATATAAAAAAAACAGCTATTTGCGACTAAAGACTAGTGTTTTCAAAATTTGGAACTAATGTTATGGTTTATCCGAATTTAAATTAAATTAAATATAAAAAAAATAACCATAAAATCAGGAGACTCAATCCAATGAAACGTCGTGACGTCATTAAAACGATCGGTTTAGGCGCAGCAGCTATAGGTACTGGTGCACTGGTAACAGGTTGTAGCAAAGAAGAAACTAAGGCAGCAGTAGCACCTGTTGCTGAGAAAAAAGTATGGGAATGGAAAATGGCCACAACCTGGCCTGCAAATTTCCCTGGTTTAGGTACCGGAGCAAACAATCTTGCAAAACTGATTACAGACATGACTGACGGTCAGGTGAACGTGAAAGTTTATGGTGCTGGCGAATTAGTTCCAGCGCTTGAAATATTTGATGCTGTGTCTCAGGGTACGGCTCAAATGGGCCATGGTGCTTCATACTACTGGCGTGGAAAGAGTGAAGCAGCTCAATTTTTCGCAGCCGTACCATTTGGTCTAACCGCTCAGGAAATGAATGGTTGGTTATACCATGGCGGCGGCATGGAGCTTTGGGAAGAAGTCTATGATCAATTCGGACTGGTTCCTGCGGCTGCAGGCAACACTGGCGTACAGATGGCAGGATGGTTCAACAAAGAGATCAATACGGTAGCTGACCTTAAAGGGCTAAAAATGCGTATCCCTGGTTTGGGTGGCGAAGTTCTTAAAAAGGTTGGCGGTACTCCTGTTAACTTGCCTGGAGGTGAAATTGCACCCTCGCTGCAGTCAGGTGCAATTGACGCAACTGAATGGGTAGGTCCATATAACGACATGGCATTTGGTCTGCACAAAGCGGCTAAATTTTACTACTACCCGGGCTGGCATGAGCCAGGCACAACACTTGAGTGCTTTATCAGCAAAGCCGCCCTTCAGGAATTACCTACGCAGCTACAAATAATTGTTCGTAATGCATGTCGCGTTGCTAACCAGGACATGTTGGCTGAGTATACTGCACGTAATAATGCTGCATTGGATACTCTGGTTAATGAACATAACGTCCAGTTACGTCGCTTGCCAGATGAAGTATTGCGTGACTTACGAACTGCTTCTGAAGAAGTTCTGCAAGAAGTTGCTGCCAAGGATGAATTGACGAAACGAGTCTATGATTCTTTCAACTCGTTCCGTAGTCAGGCAATCGAATGGCATAATGTGTCTGAACGCGCGTACTACGATGCTCGCGCTAACTCTAGCTCATAAACGCTAGTGATTCCAGAAAAGCGATCTTCGGATCGCTTTTTTTATGCCTGAAATTCAACAGTCTTAAGGACATTAATGAGCATTAATCCTTGGCTAAACGAGCTGTTTGCTGATGAAAGAACAAAGAAACCAAAGTACCTACGAAAACCAGCAAAACCGATAATATTTGATAAAAAGAGATATTGAGTTGTAAGAACAATACTGAAAATATCAACGCAAACACGGGTAGCATGTTTATCGATAGGCTGGTGACAAGGGCGCCGCCCCGCTTTACCGCCATATTCCATAAAAAGTAACTGGCCAAAGCTGGAAAAATGGCAATATAACTAAGCAATATTGGAGTGTTTCCTGCAAACCATAGGGGTTGAGGATGATAGATAAGATCCCAAATATACAAAGGAATCGAGAATAGGATGCCGATTCCTATTAAGCATAATAAAAGCGCTGCCGTATGAATTTCCGGAGATATATTTCGCAACAACACAGAATAAAAAGCAAAAGACAAAACAGCAAACAACATAATGATGTCACCGTAATTAATTCCTGACATACCCTTTTTACTGCTTAGCATAACAAGCACAACGCCCGAAAATGCCAGTCCGATACCCAACGCATCCTTAGTCTGAATGCGGTGTTGCCCAAACAATGTGGAAATCATCAAGATCAGTGCAGGCATTGTTGCGGTAATAATACCGACATTACCTGGACTTGTTGTTTGCAGTGCCAAATATTGAAAAGCATTATAAACGGTAATACTTAAAAGCGATAATAAAGTAATCAATCCACGTTGTTTCCATATTAATGAAAACTGCTGAAAACATTTAGGCGCGGCAAAGGGAATCAAAATAAAGAACGCCAATACCCAGCGCCAAAAATTAAGTGAAAAAGCCGGGATAGTGTCAGCCAGTACCTTTCCGACAATTGCATTCCCTGCCCAAAATAGCGTGGCGGTGATGGCAAACAAAAAAGCAATGGTACCTGATAAACGAAGCATAGAAATCCTGTTCTAAAAAATAGAATATTAAAACTGTGGCAATATAGTAATCCGGTTGTAATTAAATTCCTATCTCTGGATACCAAACACAAGAAATCAACATAACAGAAATAGATTATGGACCCTAACATTGCAGGCAAGAAAGCCATCGTCTGTCAGCGTCTAAAAAATGGGGAAAAGGCGGTGCTCCCGCCCTGGCTACAGAAGGTGTCGACGTGGTTATCAATTCCTAAACTCTCGAAACTCTTGAGCTAATTGCGGCGAAAATAGGTAAGGAATTTGGTGTTCATGTATTTGGTATTGTTACAGACATCACCACGAAAGAAGGACACCAGGCCCTGTTAAACGCTTGTCCTAATCCAGACAAATTGCTTAATAATGCAGATGGTCGCCTCCTGGTGACTTCCAGGTCCGGGACGAAAGCCATTGGCAGAACGCCGTAAATTCCAATATGGTTACCCCAATCATGTTAATCAAATCAGTAGTCGATGGTATGATTGAGCGAAAATTTGGCCGCATTATCAGTATCACTTCTGCAGCAGTTAAAGCCCCTGTTTCAACCTTGGGGCTATCCAATGGCAATCGTACAGGGCTTACCGGATTTCTTGCCGGCTTAGCAAGGCAACCAGTAGCAGCCATACAGGCTATATCAGTGGACAGAATATTCTTTTGGATGGAAACGCATTTCCAGGAACCCTGTAAGTTCGCGCTACAGATTACTGAGTCAGCCCTGAAAAACAGTGTTGAATTAATGGCATTCTTTATATTGGATTAATCAAAATACAAACATCTGGCGTTAATCACTAGTTGTTACAGGTGTGACATGATATCTGCCAATGATATCTGCTCATCCTTATAATCCAGTTTAATTGGAATATACCTACCCCCGGTTTCAAGCACCAGAGATGGAAATCCGGCTATTGGAAGCTGATGGGCAAACCTGAGCTCTTCTTTAAATTCCTGTTCAAAGCTTTTCTGTTTCATCAAATCTGAAAAGCGATGTGGATCTAAACCTATTTCTTCTGCAAGCTGTATCAGAACGGAAATATCAGACGGATTCATGGCTCGAGTATAGTATGCCAGCTGGATTGCCTCGATCATTTCCAGACCTTTATTATTAATTTTTTCTGCAGCAAGTACCGAGCGACAAGCAGGATAAGTTGATCTTCTAGGCTGATTTTTTGTCCAAAAGTCAAAATTAAACTCGGCACCCAATTCGTTATGGATTCGATGCCAAACATGCGTTAAACCCGACTGCATTTCGTCAGTCATTGGTAAATCACTATCATGAGCCAGCCCTCCAACCAGATAAACAACGGCTATCGACTCAGGCAAGCGCTCTTGCAACCTAAGCCAGGTCGGCCGGTAACCCCAACACCAGCTACACATAGGATCATGAACGTAGTACAACTTATCTCTCATATAAAACACCTCAGACACCTCTGAAAAATTACCTGCATCGTTATGTCCGCGTTAATAACCGCCTCAAAATGCTCATTTACCCACGTAAACTGTGCTTTTTCGTCGGTTTTTGCCTTGCCCTAACTTATTCGGTTACATTTCTCAGAGCCGCCTTAACTTATTTGAGCCTGACTATTTATAAACAGCTCTATTTATAAACAGCACTATTTGATATTGGCACCGAGTTAAACAAGCACTATGCTCAATGGCTAAACTTTAGGCTAAATCCTGAAATTCACAATATGGAGTTAAAATATGAAAGAATATAAAGGAAGCTGCCACTGTGGCAACGTCAGTTTCACCTTCACTCAGGAGGAGATCACTTCTGGTATACGCTGCAATTGCTCAATATGTAAACGTAAAGGCGCAGTGATGTCTCCATTTGTCATTGCACTTGAAGACATCAAACAAACGATCAAAAATGACTCGCTTTCAGCTTATCAGTTTGGAAGTAACGTCGCGAAACATTATTTTTGTAAACACTGTGGCATTTACACTTTCCATGAAACCATGAGAATGCCGGGACAATGCAGAGTCAACCTGGGGTGTCTCGAAGACGTAGATATTTTTTCACTGGAAACCAGTGTTTTTGACGGCGCAGCACTTTAGTAAAATAGTAAAGCTGGAAAATGGCGTCCCCGAGACGATTCGAACGTCCGACCCTTCGCTTAGGAGGCGAATGCTCTATCCTACTGAGCTACGGGGACTTACTAATCAGATTGTAACAGTACCGAACAAAAAGTTGAATGGATTCAACTCGTTGATTTTGTCTTTACCCCCAATACTTTTCATTTACGGCAGATAACATGTTGATCAGAATCCACTAACTAACCAAACCGCAATACGAAACGCGCCATGTCGAGCAGCCCCAACAAATGCGAACAAGCCCAGGTTCAAAAGCCTGACTCGTACTAACATGAGCAATATAGATTCCGGCCAAAGAGTACAGTGCCATTGTTAGCCACCTTACTATCAGTAAAATAGTCCCTTACACATGACTATCTGGAAAATCACAACACCCTGAACACGATAAATTTATGCATCAAAATAAACATTTTTCAGCAAAATTGTTTATGCTCTACTCATAATACCAATAAGGAAACATCCTATGGCATTTCATATATATCTATCCGGTGAAATACATACTTCATGGCGCGACAATATTATCGACAATGCCAAAAAATTAAATCGTAACATCTATTTTTCATCTGCAAATACAGATCACATAGCCAGTGACGCTGCGGGAGATATTCTTGGAGAAGAACGTAAAGGATTTTGGCGTGATCATCGCTCAGCCAAGGTAAATGCCATTCATACCAGAAACCAAATCAATAAATCTGATTTGGTAATCATCCGGTTCAGCGATCAATACCGCCAATGGAATGCAGCTTTTGATGCGGGCTATTGTACAGCACAGAACATTCCATTTATTACATTACACGACGACGATTTGATTCATGCTTTAAAAGAAGTCAATGCCGCCGCAATGGCCAGAGCTAAAACAATCGAACAAGTAAATGAACTAATCGACTATTTGACCCAGCACCTGTGAGAGGCAAATGTAGTAGTTTTCACACAGCCTCTTGATAAAGCGGTTATAACCGCTTTATCAAGCTTGATGTGTCATATCGGTTGAAGCCTTGTTGCTGCAATTCCTCATAGAACTGATCGACCAGTTTCGCTACCGGGGTATCTACACCTATTTTTTCGGCTTCAGCAAAACAAATTGCCAAATCTTTGCGCATCCAGTCAATGGCAAAACCAAAGTCGAACTTGCCTTCGGCCATGGTTTTGGCTCGATTCTCAAGCTGCCAGCTTTGCGCAGCTCCACCGCCAATCACATCTATAACCTTGTCGATATCCAAACCACTTTTCATTGCAAACCTGATACCTTCGGACAAGCCTTGTACCAAACCTGCAATGAGTAATTGATTCACCATTTTGGTTTTCTGTCCCATGCCTGTCTCGCCCATCAGAGTGACCTTTTTACCAAAGCATTGCATGGCAGGTAGCGCACGTTCAAAATCTGCATCCAAACCGCCACACATGATAGTAAGCTGACCTTTTTCCGCACCTGCCTGGCCTCCGGATACCGGCGCATCTATAAATCCAATCCCCTTCGATTGACATAAACCAGCCATTTCTTCGGCAAGCGTTGCTGACGCCGTTGTGTGATCAACTATAATACTACCTGGCTTCATGCTTTTTAAAACACCATGACTGCCGGTAATGACATCGCGAACGTCATCATCATTGCCCACGCAAAGCATCACAATATCAGAATCGACAGCAGCCTCTGCTGGAGTAACACAAAACCGGCCAGAATACTCAGCAACCCAGTTTTCAGCTTTGGCAGTAGTTCTGTTATAGACACAAACATCGTATCCATTTTTTGACAGATAACCTGCCATCGGGTAGCCCATTACGCCAAGGCCTATAAATGATATTTTCATAACATGCTCTATTTAATTGATAATTGGCTTGTTGTAAGACAATTAGCGACGGGAATCAAGTGAATAGTAGAGCGAAATCAAATCTCCAACAAATTTATTTGGTTGATAGACACTTGACAGAGCGCCCTATTAAATTGACTCTATGCTCCCTTTTTTGTCTGTCCATACTGTAAAGCCTATATGACCCAGCTATCCAATAACTACCAACCACATCTGATTCTGGAATCAAAAATTATTTTGAAACTGGCGTCACCGGTAATTGCGACCCAAATACTGCAAATGTCTGCGGTTGTTCTGGATACGCTAATGGCAGGCCGTGCCAATGCGGTAGAGCTTTCGGGTGTTGCTGTTGGCAGCAGCCTCTGGGTACCACTCTTTCTATTATTAATTGGTACATTAAGTGCGCTAACCCCTACCATTGCGCAGCTAGCGGGCTCTCGTCGCTGGTCACACATGCCATTCCAGGTACATCAGAGCCTCTGGAAGCTATTGATACTTTTACCTTTTGCATGGCTAACGAACCTTGGCGTAAGCCCTATATTTGAGTTTATGAAGGTTAATGAAAATATTATGCCGGTTGCCACCGGATATATCACTGCGATGATGTGGGGGCTCCCGGCATTGCTCGCCTACAACATGCTACGCTACTTTTCTGACGGATTGGGACTTACAAAACCGGCAATGTATGCGGCACTGTTGGGTTTAATAATTAATGCCCCTCTCAATTATGTTCTCATTTTTGGTGAATTCGGCTTTCCAAAGCTTGGTGGCGTTGGATGTGGTTGGGCAAGTGCCATTTCATTTTGGGTGATGTTTATCTTTATGTTGGCCTGGGTACTCCTTCGGGTTGAATACAAACACTGCCGTTTGTTTCAACGTTTCTACAAGCCTTCTAAAAAACACATTTTTTCACTGTATAAAACAGGATTTCCTATAGGGGCTGCATTTCTGGTTGAGTCCAGTGTCTTCAGCCTGATCGCCTTATTTGTTTCCCGCTTTGATGCAACCGTTGTTGCAGCACATCAAATCGCCCTGAATGTCGCTTCTCTATTATTTATGGTTCCCCTATCAATCGGACTAACGCTCACCATCAGAATCGGTCAGATTATTGGCGCCAAAGAATATCAACGGGCACGCTACGTAGCCAATCTGGGGATATCCATGGCACTAATGTATGGCTTGATTACCGGCCTACTGTTATGGGCATTTCGACTGAACATTCCTCAGCTTTATAACGATCAACCTGAGGTAATATTGCTGTGTTCCGAACTGCTACTGTTTGCGGCACTGTTTCAAATTGGCGATGCGGCTCAAGTAGCCATAGCGGGCTCCTTAAGAGGATATAAGGACACCCGTGTTCCCATGTATCTAACTATTATTGCCTTTTGGGTAATCGCCATGCCACTTGGGTACAGCCTCGGAATTGCCGGAGTTACCGGAAAACCTCTAATGGCCCATGGGTTTTGGATAGGGTTAATAGCAGGCTTGATGAGTGTGGCGGGTTTGCTTTATGTCAGATTAATGCGAGTTAGTAAAAAAAGAATTAAAGGTTCTTCTCTTTCTTGACGATCCAATAGGTATAGGTTGTGTCGTTATCTTCTTGAGCAAGCAATTGATGTCCTAGAAAGGTGCAAAATTTTGGGATGTCTCGCTTTGTTGAGGGGTCTGTTGCTATAACCTTAACACAGTGTCCAGCCTGTACTTTACGTATAGATTTATGGAGCATCATGACAGGTTCAGGGCATCTTAGCCCAGAGGTATCAAGCTCTTCATCAAATGGATGTTGCGTCATAGTTATCCTGGCAATTAAATAGGCTTCATTTTTTTAAGGTCGCAATATGCAATCATATTCAGATAATCATCAGGATTACACCGACAGGGATTCGCAAATACCACTATCACGCATAGATCTAATGGTTACCTTCCATATGCTTAGGAATGCATATCCTGCAATTTCCTTAGCGGTCAGAAACCATGCAATTATATACCAATCAAATGCAGTGGTCATTGATTTACACACTGTATCCAAAACGATAACAGCTTTGTGCAACCTGAAAATACCAGAATCAATTGAACTCAAAAAAACACTCAATAAACTGCTAAATAGATGGATCACGACAGAAAAAATATTGCAGGAAATCGAATTTGGTCAACAGAGGCGTTAATGCCGGCAATTGGCAGCATTAAATCACACCATGTTTTTTAGCTATAAATAAAACAACCACCCATACCACCATGAATATTGCCAGCAACCATCTGAGCTGCTGACAATGAAGACAAGGTTTTTAGTGCGTCTTATGCAACCTGTTGCGTCATAAATCGATTACTTAAGGTTTCATAAAATGCAGTCCTTAATATTTGGATTTCTCGTTTATTTTCTTCAATATGATTCAGGTCTTCACCTGTCAATTCCATTTTACCCGAATTAACCACTCGGCGAAGAGAGACAATGCGCGAACCATAAACTCGTAATGCTCTTTCAAGTTTCTTTTCACCCAGCAACAATAATGTCGCCTCGGCAGAATTTAACTCTCTAAAAACATCAATAAGCTGCTCGGTGGCAATTTTTAGGTCTTTTCGCCGTGTTTCTGGCCAATGAATCCCCATACGAGAATACTCCACGACCAGGGACAGATATTGCTGGTAAACATGATGAACGCGGCCAACTTTGTCCCCTACCTGTTGCAATAGTTGCCGCCTGTGATCCAGGTCGACCATTGCACGTTTATCATAACTGTTACGTTTGTGACTATACCAAATAAAAAACAAGCCACTTGCCGCAAACCCGGTCGCTATTTTCACACCCGTATCGATTAGTTCAATTGAAATCATAAAAAACCTCTGCCATTTTCCTGACGATTAACACACAGCCAATACCATTCAAATATCGTGCCTAGTGATATAAAAATGCAAAAAAATCAGATGTTTACATAAAAAACAGTAAAATTAACAAAAACATCCAATTAGGTGTTGACAGAAATTAATCCAACAGTAGAATGCCTTCCCGTTGTTCCCTGATAGCTCAGTTGGTAGAGCAGTAGACTGTTAATCTATTGGTCACTGGTTCGAGTCCAGTTCGGGGAGCCAACATTCCGGTTAGTTTATCTTACCGGTGCTCCCCGATAGCTCAGTTGGTAGAGCAGTAGACTGTTAATCTATTGGTCACTGGTTCGAGTCCAGTTCGGGGAGCCAATTTCCCACTTTTAACTCTTAGCTACATCCCAAATTTTTCATCTACTTTATTAAAGCTCGATAGCCTTTCAGACTTATAATTTATCAGGCCTACAGCGCCATTGCCTTTCTTCCTATGTCAAAATTTAAACTTGTTTTTCCACCACCTCCTACTACATTTAATCTTAATGAGAATCTTTCTCATATCACCAAACAATAAGAGACAAATGAGGAACAGTAATGAACCAGCAAATAATCCCGCAAGAAGCATTTGATTGGTATGACGAGTATGCCCACGGACAAATTGATAGAAGAGAGTTTATGGGCCGAATTGCCACACTGACTATATCCGGAATGACTATTGGTTCCATTCTATCAGGCTTGTTACCCAATTATGCCTTGGCCGAACAGGTGTCATTTAATGACCCGGAAATTACGGCAAGCTATCAGGAGTTTGATTCCCCATTAGGTAATGGCACAGGAAAAGGTTACCTGGTCACGCCCAAAGCGATGACCACACCCCTACCCGTTGTATTAGTCGTTCACGAAAATAGAGGGCTAAACCCCTATATAGAAGATGTCACCAGACGATTAGCCAAGCAAGGTTTCATTGCATTTGCTCCCGACATTCTCCACACACTAGGAGGCTACCCAGGAAATGACGACGAAGGACGAGCCATGCAAAAAACAATGGACAATGCCAAAATTGAACAAGACTTTATTACCGCCGCCAGGTTTATAAAACAACATGACATGAGTAATGGCAAATGTGGCGTCGTTGGATTCTGCTTTGGTGGTTACATCAGCAACATGCTGGCTGCAACCCTACCTGACACCATTGACGCTGCCAGTCCATTTTATGGCACACCACCTCCAGCAGAACGTATAGCTGACATCAAGGCTCCGTTACTGTTACATTTTGGTGCTCTGGATAAGCGTGTTAACGGTACCTGGGGTACTTACGAAGCCGCGCTTATCGCCAATAACAAGAACTATCAGGCGCATGTCTACGACAACGTCAATCATGGATTCCACAATGATTCCACCAGCAGATACCACGAAGCGTCCGCAGAGCTAGCCTGGAGCCGTACACTAGAGTTTTTTAACAAACACCTGCGTAGTTAGCACAAATGACATAAATCGACTCAAAGCGCGCACAGAATCTCTCACAAGAACCGATGCAGGTAAGACAGGGCTGCCCCCTCATAGTCGCAGCCCTATAGCTTTACCCCTTGCAGCATCGACACCTCTTAACGATTCAACAGGCAAAAAAATACCGGCTGGTGGCCGGTATGTTAACAATTTATACAATGCGCTTACTTAATTTCCAGAAGCTCTACTTCGAAAATCAAAACGGCATTGGGAGGAATACTTCCAGGAGGGTTGGCACCATATGCAAGCTCTGAAGGAATAACCAGCTCCCACTTGTCACCAACAGTCATTAACTGAAGTGCTTCAGTCCACCCTTTAATGACACCAGATACTGGAAACTGCACCGGTTCACCACGCTCAACAGAACTGTCAAACACAGTACCATCAATCAGGGTTCCGTGATAATGCGTAGAAACCGTATCTGTTGTGATGGGTTTGGTAGTACCCGTGCCCTTAGTCAAGACTCTGTATTGAAGCCCTGATTCAGTAACAGTGACACCTTTTTTAGACTTATTCTCAGTCAAATAACTCACCCCGGCAGCCTTTTGCTTTGCGGCTTCAGCCATTGCTTTTTCTTGCTGTTTAGCCTGTAGCTCTTCAAACGCCGCCTGAATTTGAGCTTCGTTGATTGCCATCGGTTCGCCGGCCATACCATCTTTTAAACCGGCGATAAATGCATCGACATCCAACTCAAATGAACCATCACCTAATATTTGAGTACCGATATTGTGACCAATACCGTAATTTATAAACTCTTCATTTGTCGTTAGCGTTTCTGCAAAAACACCGGTACTTGTTGCCGCAACGAGCACCGCTGCCAATACTGATTTTTTCATGTTCTATTCCATTAAGTTTTGAATTGAATTCTGTAATCATTAACCAGAAATTAAAGTGACTATACCAGCTAATGCTTCGATATCCAGACGGTTCGACAAGAAATTTACGATAGATTTATATAGACCTAAACTAACCAACAGGCATTCACCTAATCCTTATAAAATCCGGCCTATAAATTGCATTAAATATACATTCATGATTTTTTAAGGATTCATTGCATGTCATTGACTGATTTTATGCCAAAATTTTGGCTCACAATGATATTCGCTACCATTATGTCTGGTTGCAGTAATACAGATTCAAATAACCAGGCGACTAACAATAGTAACCTGTTACTCGATCCTATGGCCGTATCGGGCACCGCTGCATGGGGTGCTGCAGCCCAATTTGCAGAGGTATGCACCATAAACCAAATATCAGAATTTTGTACCAGAGCAGATGAATCAGGTAATTACATCCTTAGAGATATGTCTTCCTACAACAGCCTGATAAAAGCCAACATTATTGATGGCTCAGGAATTGAAATTACCTATTACAGCTTGTACGAGATGCCTGCCAATGACATTAATGCAATGGCCAATATAAACAGCCTCACCGATATCATTACTCAGGCCTATCTCGCAGATACCGGCTTGACCGCAAGTCAATGCTACGCCACGGCCAGTTGCACAACAGATATTCAGGAAAACCTGAATGCTACTCGCCTGAACAATGTAATCGCCGGTATGCAAATATTACTGGGTGATCTTTGGCCCAGGGATAACAACATTGCCATAAACCCCTTTACAGAGACTTATATCGCTTACCCGTCGAGTGATCCAATAAATACCGATGCCTTATTGGAAATGCTGGATTTTAATATCGATAATACCGGCCTACTGACCGTATCGTCGCTATCAGGCCCTATCGCCAACATTCCTCTTTCACAATTGGCCTTGAGTAAAAATTCTGATTTCCTAACGGCTCCAGCTCTGGTTGATACCGTAGACTCCGGGGAAGCTTTAGCTGAACTGAATTTCTCTGATTTTTCTGGATTTACGGCAGATCAAAGTCCTGTCTCGGTTTCAACAACATTCATAGCTCATAACCAGACAGTAGAAGTACCGGTCGACGTTACACTGGAGGTTCAGACCTCAGTAGACCCGATGAGTGATTACATAACCAACTGGACAGCAGAGCTGTATGGTCCAGATGGATCTTATTATACCTGGTACTGGAACATACTGGAGTCAAATCCACTCAGCCATTCACTAAATTTGAAAGCACCGGGTGAATGGAACTTTTCCGCTACTGCTACGTCACTTTCAGGTATCAAGGGTATTGGCGGCAGAACGTTTCGGCTAGGCAGTAATGTCAGTAATCTGGAAAATGCCACCTGGGGAAATAGTGGTCGGTGTACGCCAGTATGGAACAACTTTTCGCACAACAACCTAAACCTGTGTTTTGAACGACTTGACGGCGGTAAATATTCAACATTGCCCGAATGTAATAATGGTAATGACTTTAAAGAAGAGATCGGACGATGCAGCATATTTAATCAGTTTCAGGATGATAGATTAACCGATGTTGAAGAATCAACCCTAAGAGCTCAATCCTTATTTTTGGGGCATTGTTCCAACCTGGTGACAGAAACTCGCTATTATCATTATATTAATCCACTGACATACAACAGTGAGACCTTTGCAGAGGCTGAAAGCCGAGCCTCTACTTTGTGTAATAACTCCGGTGGCTCCTGGAACGCACCCAATTAATTCACACCAGGCTTATTTAGGGGTTTTTGCGAACTATCAATATGTCTGAGCGCAGATTTTTTAGAATGCGTTCAGCGGTATTTCCTAATAAGACGGCACCCAAACCCTGTTTTCCTCTTGATCCAATTACCGTTAAGTCAATGGATTCATCTACCGCTACCTGTGAAATAACCTGTTCAGTAATACCCGCTTTAATATGGAGTTTATCAATCCGAATTGAACTTTCATCCAGGTATTTTTGAAATTCATGAAGATACTCATCATAATGCTTCTGCTCTACTTCGATTTGCTCAATAATATCAAAATCTAGTACCGCCCTGTTCATGGGGATACAGGCCACTACATGCAATTCGTTGGACGGCCCGGAATCCCAATAATTTGCTTTTAACAAAACCTGCCTGTTAAGCGCTTCATATTTAGAAACTCCAGGCTTTAATCGCGTTGCTGCCAAAATCTTTTTATAGCCATGCCACTTATTCGTCTTTGCTAGCAGCAGGTCGGTTTTTAAATGCCTGATCAACTGCCAATCAGTATGGGTAAAGAATGCCCCCTCGTTTCTATCCCAGGGTTTTAATACCAAATCTACATCATTTTGGTCACAGTAATTTTCAATCCACTGAGCTTTATCTGCCCGTACGAATAAACATTCTGATACAAAAGATCGCCCCAGGTTTCTATATACCTCAGATTCCAGCTCCGACATCTGTGCGCTGCTTTGCAATGCTTCGTCAGGAAGGTCATTAACGAAAGTAACCACAACTGCCTGTTCATCAACCATTTTTAACAACCCGGCCGCCTTTTCTAACACAGCCAAATTATGCCCACTGTGGTTCCACACAACCAGGATACTCCCCATACCGCCTCCTTGACCTTGTTTAAATAACTACAACTACCCATATCTTAGTAAATATCCCAATATGAGTAATGATCCAGATCATATTCTATTTCTCATAGCAGGTAGAATGAGGACTTTACACAAAAAGGTTTATGTGGAAAAAAATATCTCATAATAATTTGAACAAAAATTGACAGAGCGTCGGGTAGTAATGAATCAAATTTCTATGAACAGTCGTATTTTGGTTGGCATCCAGATTACAGGCATGGCCATGACAATCTGGCCGGGTCATTTTCAGTGGTATCCAGGTATTTTCGTAGTAATACTGGGTGGTTTTCTGGGGCTATGGGTAATTTCATTCAACAAACCGGGAAATTTCAGTATTTTTCCTGAACCTGTAACAGAAGGACAACTCATCACATCAGGTCCATACAAATGGGTGCGCCACCCGATGTACAGCTCACTAATACTGCTGATGTTTGGCATCGCATTCATTAACGCCAACAGGATAAACGCTTTGGGAGTCTTATTCGTATTGATCGCGGTATTTAACAAGATCCCGCGTGAAGAAGTCTTTCTACGCAAAAAATATAAAAACTACCCGGACTATTGCCGATCAACAAAAAAACTTATTCCAGGTATCTGGTAATAACTAACCTACTCATTCCTCTATAACATACTGATCGTATTTCTTAGCACTCCCACGCACCAGATCGGCAGGATACTTTTTGGCATTTTTGGTCATTTTAGCCGTGACCGAGGCCTTGATATCAACCCCCAGTTTATCCGCCAGGCGAATGAGATATATTTGCACATCAGCAATTTCGTCGGCGACATCAATGGCCTGCTCCGGTGTTAAATTTTGAACCTGATCATCTGTAAGCCACTGAAACTGTTCACAGAGTTCACCTACTTCTCCCGTCAACGCCATTAGCAGGTTCTTGGGAGAATGGAATTGATCCCATTCTCTTTCACGTGCAAATTGACGAAGAAAATCCCTTAACTCAATAAATTCAGACACAGGCAATTCCTATCCAAAGTGTTAAAATGTTGAACAACATAGTGAAACATCAGCGTTCGTTAATCAATAATACCTTGTCGATTATGGTCCAAATTCATAACTAAATGAGCCGTTTCAATAACAGACTAAATCAATCAATTAAAGTTTAGCGCCCTTTCTGACGCTAAAAATACAACGAATAACGAAAAACTCCGGTTTGGCTAGCGATTTTGGTTATAGGCAAAGCGACTACAAAAGGTAAAGACTCCGCACGTCCTGCGCTTCGCCTTTTCGGGCCAGCTAAAGCGGTTTACATTCTTTTCCAGAAGAATTTATGAGCATGCTGGTTCATTTTTAACGCTGAAGAGGTAAATGTAGCAGTTTTCACGCAGCCTCGCACAGTATAGGAGCAAACACAGCGCTGGCGTATATAGGCTCCAGTAGAAAATACACTCAAGTCATAGGCATTATAATTATCGACACAGATATTGGCAGTTTCAGATGTAAATTCACCTTCATGGCACTGATCACGGCTATAAGCCTGGCTAGCCCTGAACTATACGCAGCCAACGAGTTGTTTATTTACCAGGCACCTAATGGCGAACAAATTGTCACTGATCGGAAATTAACGATAAAGGGCTACGATCTGGTGTTCTATTCAGGTTCATCCTCTGAAACCGCTAGAGCACTCAAAGCACCACAACTAGTAATACCCGAACACCCGAGTCGATTTGAAAGGGAGATTAAAAACGCAGCCAAACTGTATGGTGTTAATTTCGCGTTAATTAAAGCGGTGATTAAAGTTGAATCCAATTTTAATCCACAGGCCGTGTCCCATAAAGGGGCGAAGGGTTTGATGCAACTTATGCCAGCTACAGCAGGCGAGTATAATGTCAGCAACCTGTTTGATCCCAGACAAAATATTTATGCTGGCACCAAGCACCTTCGATACCTGATGGCAAAATTTAACAACGATATGAGATTAGCGTTGGCAGCTTACAATGCCGGGGAAACACCGGTATTAAAGTACGGAGGCATCCCGCCCTACCCCGAAACCCAAACCTATGTAAGCAAGGTGTTAACATACTGGCGACAATATTGATAAACCTATACAAAAACTACTAACACTATAAGCTTATAACCTTCAAAGTTGTCAAAGCAATTCCAACCCTGCAAACAACAAACTATTGCTTAACATTTTAGGTATTGTTCGATTCATTCCATTACATTAAACTCGGCGCTAATTAACTAATCACTTCAACCTATATAATGCTACTAGATAATTCTTCTGGCATCTTCTAAGGAATTGCAACAGTAGAATTAAAAATGGTTTCATTAAAACAAAGCATATTAAATATCTCAGCAGCGTTTCTAGGGCTAGTTCTATCGGGCTGTTACACTCCTGAACTAATAGAGATCCAGGACATCAAATGCCTTGGACATCGAGGAAATGTAACCGATTCATTAATGCAAAACTCAATGCCAGCATTCTTGTCAGCACTTAACATTGGCGGAGATGGAATTGAATTTGATGTAGTCCATACAAAAGACAACATTCCAATCGTTTTTCATGACCGATCACTGAACAGACTGACCAAATCGAGACCTGGGAAATATTGTAGAACAGATTTAGATGTTGCAGACCTGACCTTTAGCGAAATAATAGAACACTGTACGTTAACAAATGGAGAGGAAATTCCTTCACTGGAAGACGTTCTGGCCACATTTCAGCCAACTGACTTTAATCTGCTCATTGAATTTAAAGAGCCTATCTCATCACTAGACAAATCGATTATTTCACAATATTACTCTGAGAAGCCTAATAATATACAAAGCATTGTTAACCTAGCCTACTATATATTGGATCCATTAAAATATAGAGATTTTCCAACGAAACTCATTGTTTACATGAAAGAATATTCTCCTGGAATGGAATTCGGTACTGACGGAGTAGATGTTAGTATAATCGGCCAGGAAAGCATTGAAAGACTTCAATATTTAGGAAAAACAATTAGCCTACATGTATTAAATGACAGAGCATCTATAACTAAGGCTTTTCAAATACGAGCAGACTTAATTACCACAGATACATTGGAATTATGCATACAAATTAAACAGGAATTAAGCTAATTAAAATTATATGCCTGATCGCTTCGATATTAATTATTTCGCCAAATATTTATGCTTCTGAACGAATATCCGGCATCATAACGCCTGTGTCCTATTCAGTTGAGTCATCCTTATCTCATGGGTATATTCTTGGCAGCCAACACCTGTTATCTACCAATAATGATAGATTTATTATAAAAATAAAGCCGTCTATCGGGTATTACTACCAAAATAATCAATGGCTCCCTTCAAAAATAGGTATTGAAACAAACATACAATTTATGGCGCTCAAAAAAGTCGAATTTGGAGTCTCTTTAGATAACCCTTTTTATACAAAACATCACTTTATGTCTCTGAGCGTAGCGAACATAAATAGATTGCCATATACGACAAATTGGGATTTTCTATTTAAAATAGAAAGGTATCGATTTATCAAGACTGGCGAAATTAAATTTGAAAACACGTCCCCTTGGAATCTATCAATGGCTATTGGTATTCAATATAGACTACCAAAGCCGCAGACTTAGGATATCTGCAGCGTGGCCAATGATATTAATGAACCATCGAAGTAATTTCAGAGTCCATAAATTCTTCATCATCAAATGTGGCGTAATCAAGACTTGATGCCACATGCATTCCAGCGGTAAACATAGCACGAGCGACAT
>Ga0224506_10000674_pt1 | contig 27222 bp, 17 predicted proteins | sample SF_Jan12_sed_USG_2_FD_169108 | JGI IMG/M metagenome (GOLD analysis project Ga0224506, IMG submission 169108) | Sediment microbial communities from San Francisco Bay, California, United States - SF_Jan12_sed_USGS_8_1 | ecosystem: Environmental > Aquatic > Marine > Sediment | place: USA... | reverse complement strand
CTTTGCTCAGGTCGGTGCTTTCAGCGCGGTTCATCAGTTCTGTCGGGTCGGCAAGTACGCCTTCATCGGCGGATACTCTGTGATCACCCAGGATGTCCTTCCTTTCTGCCGGGTTGCCGGAGCCCGCCCGGTTCACATCTACGGTTTGAATGCCATCGGGTTGAGGCGGAGAGGGTTTGACAGAAAGAGACTCAAGGATCTGCGGGATATGTTTCGGATCATTTTCCTTTCTGAACTGAATACATCTCAGGCGCTGGAGAAGATCGAGAAAGAAATGCCTTCCGGTGAGGACAAGAATGAGATCATCCGTTTTATCCAAGCCTCTGAGAGAGGGATCGTAAAAAAGACCGGCGAGAGATGGGAAGAAGAATCGGAATAATCGCAGGCTCGGGAGAATTCCCGTTCTTGGTCCTCGAAGAGGCCCGGAAGCAAGGATATTCTCCGGTGGTGGCCGGAATCCAAGGAGAGGCCGAAGCCTCTTTGAAGGGAAAAGCCGGGACCTTTGAATGGATCGGTGTCGGCGGCCTGGAGCATATGCTCTCCTATTTCAGGGATAATGGTGTCAAGGAGGCCGTTTTTGCCGGGAAGGTCGACCCCCGGAACATCTACAGAAAAGAAGGATTCGACAAGGCTTCACTGAACGTACTGGCCCGGGTTCAGGAGAGAAGTCCCGAGGCAGTGATAAAAGCCATTATTGATTTTATGGCCGAAGAGGGAGTTCAATTCTTGGATCCCAGTGTCTTCATCGCCTCCTATTACTGTGAGGCAGGCTTCTTGACCGAGACAAAGCTTTCGCCTGAAGCCGAGGAGGACGTGGCTTTTGGCTGGAGAATCGCCAAGAACATCGCTGACCTGGATGTCGGACAGACCGTGATCGTCAAGGACAAGACGGTCGTGGCTGTCGAAGGCATCGAGGGCACGGATGAGGCTATAAAGAGAGGCGGCCGGCTGGCAGGTGAGGGCACGGTAGTGGTCAAAGTCTGCCGGACTTCCCAGGACCCGAGAGTGGATTTGCCCGCTGTGGGTTTGAACACCGTAGAGAGTCTTGTTCAATCCCGGAGCAGAGCCCTCTGTCTTGAGGCGCGCAAGATACCATTTTTCCAAAAAAAAGAAGCCATCTCCCTGGCTGACGCGAATAAGATTTCAATAGTTGCAAAAAAAGCGTAGAATATGGAAAATAGAGTGACACTCTTCGATTTCAGGTGGAAAAGATAAAATGGATAAGGTACGGATCGGGATTATCGGAGTCGGGTATCTGGGAACCCAGCATGCCAGAATCCTTTCCTATCTGGAGGAAGCTGAGCTCAAGGGCGTGGCGGATATCGACTTCAAAAAAGCAGTCGAGATAGGCAACCGTCACGGCGTGGAGTACTTCGAGAACTTCGAGGATATGCTGGATGAGATAGACGCTGCCATCGTCGCCACTCCCACATCCGAGCATTTCTCCATTTCCATGCGTTTGCTCAACGAAGGGAAGTCTGTACTCGTGGAGAAGCCCATCACCGAGACCGTTGAACAGGCTGAGCAGCTCGTAGCCAAGGCGAAAAAAAGCAGAGCGATCCTTCAGGTCGGTCATCTGGAAAGGTTTAATCCCGCTGTGGAAGCCATCGAAAACGTGATTTCCGAGCCGAAGTTTATTGAAGTCCAGAGGCTGGGCTCGTTCTCGGCCCGGTCCCTGGATATTGATGTGGTGCTTGACCTGATGATTCATGACCTGGACATCATCCTGGCTTTGATCAAGGATGAGGTGAAGGTCATCCGGTCATCAGGAATCCACGTGCTGTCCGAGAAGATCGATATCGCCAACGCGAGGTTAGAGTTCAAATCAGGATGTGTAGCTACGCTCACGGCCAGCCGGGTTCATCAAGGGAAGGTGAGGAAGCTGCGCATATTCGAGCCAACCTCCTGCTATTCGGTGGATTATATCAACCAGGAAGTCAAGATTTTCCCCTTGAACGGGAAACAGACAGACATAAAGAGTCTAAAGATAGAGAAAGAAGAACCCCTGAAAAAAGAACTCAAGAATTTTTTCCAGTGCATCAAAGAGGGGAAGACGAAGAAGGTCAGCGGTGAGGAGGCTCTCAGAGCTCTGAGGCTGGCTTACAGCGTCCTGAGAGAAGCGGAAGCCTAAAAAGCGATAGGGTTGCTTTTTTGAGCACTAACCCTTTTATTCCTTATTCTAAAGAAGATAGGGACTGTCCCCCTTTTCCCCCAAAAAAATCAGACCGTGCCCTTTTCGTCAGTATGATTCCTAATTTTTTCGGGCATAGATGAGCTTGTACATGGCCGGGACAACAACAAGAGTCAAGACTGTCGCAAAGGACAGCCCGAAGATGATGGTCATGACCAAAGGATTCCAGAAAGCGGCGCTGTCTCCGCCGAAGTAGAACTGTGGTTTCAACTCGCTGAAAAGTGTCATGAAATTGATGTTTATTCCGATGGCGAGAGGCAGAAGCCCCAGGATCGTGGACAGCGCTGTTAAAATGACAGGGGTCAAACGTGTGGCCCCGGCACGGACAATGGCCTCCGATTTATCCATGCCGCTGTCAATCAACTTATCCGTGTAATCGATGATGATGATCCCGTTCTTGACCACAATTCCGGCAACCGCAATGACTCCCATACCTGTCATGATGACCGAAATATCCAGGCCAAAAATGGCGAAGCCGAGAAAGACTCCTGTCAAGCTGAATACGATCTGAAGAATGATGATCAGCGGCTTGGACAGTGAATTGAACTGAGCCACAAGGATGACCAAGATCAGGGCTGTGGCGATGAAAAGGGCTTTGATTATAAAATTACCGACCTCAGCCTGCATATCCTGTTCACCGGTGAATTTGATCGTGTAGCCCTCTTTCAATTCGAACCTGGGAAGCCGTCTGCTGATCTGGCGAATAATCTCGTTAGCGTTGTACCCGAAGAGCACGTTGGAAGATAGAGTGATGACCCGCTGGTTGTCCATCCTGGTGATGCCGCCGTAGCTTGTCTGATTCGTCACACGGGCAAAGGAGGAGATCGGGATTCTTTTCGGCCCCCCGTTCCCGCCGGGCACCATGATCGTCTGGCTGAGCAGGACATCTATGTCATGCCGGTATTTCTCGTCCAACCGGACCATAACCGGATACTCCTCTTCTCCTTCCCTGAACTCGGAGACTTCTGTCCCGTAGATGGCGGTGCGCAGGAGCATCCCCACCTGAGCCGTGGTGATACCCAGCCTGTTTGCCTTGTCTCTGTCAATATTGAGGATGAGTTCGGGCTTGCTGACCTCCATACTGGACTTCAGCTCTTCAACACCTCGAATATTCAATGAATCGATGAATTCTTCCAACCTATAGGATATGCTGATGAGTTCCTCAATATCATCTCCGCTGATTTCTATGTTGATGGGCATCCCGGTGGGAGGTCCCATCATTTCCCGGTCAATACGGATTTTGGCTCCCGCGATTCCAGTCAATTCTTCACGCAGCTTGCTCAGGTACTCCCGTGTGGATATTCCGGTCCTGTATTTGTATTCCACAAAGGAGATAGCCACCCTGGCCAGCTTATCCTGGGTGAATCGTTCAAATATCCCGCTTCCCGCATTCGCGGCCACGTTGGAGACCACAGATTCCACATCAGGATTGTCACGGCCGATAACCTTGAAGACCTTGTCCTCGACCTGTTTACAGATATCATTTGTCACGTCGATATGCGTGCCTTCGGGCATGGTGATAAAGACGTACAGGTTGTTCGGGTCTCCGCCAGGGAAAAACACGACCTTCGGCAATCGAAGTCCCAGAAGTATGAAAGAAAAGAGGAGAAGAACGACAATCCCAACAATAACGCCATACGGGCGCTTTCCCTTGAGGAAAAAAGTCAGAGTTTTTCGGTAAGCATTCATCATCCTGGGAAGGACATGACTCTGGAATTGGACGATCAGGAAGTGCAGCACAAACCTGAACAGAAGATAGATAACAACCCCGAACACCAGGAAATTGGCTGGGAGCATCTTGCCTGCGGCATAAAAGATCACAGCCAGAACAAGAGCCGCCGAGAGTATGAGGACATTTTTCAAGCTGAGTTTCCACCGGACTTTCTGCGCTCTGTCCTTGGAGGATCTTTTCATGAACGAGACCGCAAAGACAGGATTGATCATGTAGGCGACCAGCATGGAAGCTGTCAGGGTGATGATGACGGTGACCGGGAGAAAGGACATGAATTTTCCAGAAATGCCCGGCATAAAAATGAGGGGAAAGAAAGGAGCCATGGTCGTCAGCGTGCCCGTAAAAACAGCAACAGACACTTCTCCGACTCCTAGTTTGGTGGCGGCAGTGATAGAGAGATCGGGCGTGGTGGTGAAATGGCGGTAAACATTTTCCACGACAACGATAGAGTTGTCCACCACGATTCCCAAAACAAGGATGAAAGACATGAGAACGACCATGTTCATGGTGAAGCCGACCACAGGAATGAAAATGAAGGCAATGACAATGGACATCGGGATGGCAATACCCACAAACAGAGCGTTTGTCTCCCCCATAAAGAACATGAGGACAAAGACCACAACTATGAATCCGAGGATTACCGTATTGAACAGGTCATTCACGCTGTTTTTCGTCTGCGTGCTGCTGTCCCCGGTCATGGTGACGATCAGGTTCTCTGGGGCGGTCTTCTGGTACTCTTCAACGATTGCTTTGATCTTGTCAACAGCATAGATCAGGTTTCTTCCGCTCTTCTTGATCACATTGATGGTCACCACATCCTGGGAATTCAAACGCGAGTAGCTCTCTCTGTCAGCGTACCCGTCCACGACTTCGGCAATATCTTTTAAATAAATCCCTTTTTTAAGCTGGATATTCCTGATCTGGTCGATGTTCGTGAATTCGCCGACTACGCGAAGGTTTCTCCGAATTCCATCTGTGTCAACCTGTCCACCGGAAATGGTGAGATTCTCAGAGGCAATGGCATTCTGGATGGCATAAAAGGAGAGATCTGCGGCCTGCATCTTATAAAGATCGACATTGATCTGAATCTCCCGATCCAGCGCCCCGGCGATGTCAGCCCGAGTGATTTCCTCCAGGCTTTCGATCTCATCCTGAAGGTCCTCGGCAATATCCTTCAGCCTGACCAAGCCGAGATCACCCGAAAGGTTGATGTACAGGATCGGGATTTCGGAGAGATCGATACGGGTGACCTCTGGTTCGCTGAACAGATCGGGAGGCAGCTCTGCCCGGGCGTCATCGACTGCCTGTCTGACATCAAGATACGCCTGCATCTCATCCGCGCTCAGCTCGAATTCGATGAAAATAGAAGAAAAGTCCTGGATCGAGTTGCTGCTGATCTGCTTGACACCATCGATTCCCTTAAGCTGCTTCTCGATGGGCCGGGTGATCAGGTTTTCCATGTCAGCCGGCGAGGTTCCGGGATGAATGGTGCTGACCATGAAATAGGGGAAGACGATTTCCGGAAACTTCTCCTTGGGAGTCGCATCATACTGCATAAATCCGAATATCACCAGAACAACCGTGAATATATACAGAGCAGTCCTGTTCGCAACCGACAGGTTAGTGAGTTTGAGTTCTTTATGCTTCATTTTTTATCCACTCTATTATTTAACATCAGGTATTTCCACAAAAGGATCACCTTTGATCTGTGACCACTGCCAGGCTTTGACCATCGGCTAGATTCTGATAGCCGAAAGTGACCACGTGCTCGCCCTCCTGAAGCCCGGAGAGGATCTCGACCCGATCGTCGTAGCTTTCACCCGTTTTGACCGGTCTTCGCCGCGCAATCCAGTCCTTGCTTTGTTGCTCGGCCACAAAAATAAACTGCTCTTGTCCTGTCTCCTGGACGATGTTCAACGGAACCACAAAGGCCTCACGGTTTATATAGTCATTTATCGTCAGGACTGCCAGCATGTTCGGCTTGATTCCCGCTTCGGATTTGGGAATCTTGGTTTCGACCTGGAAGGTGCGGTCATCGGGATCGATAACCTGAGAAACGGCATCGACGCGAAGATCGAATTCTCTTTCAATGACAGGGATGCTCACATGAACGAGGTCCCCCTTATTGATCCGGGAAATGTAGACCTCCGAGAGGTCGACTACTATTTTGAGATTGGAGAGCTGAACCACTCGAATAGCTCCCATTCCAGCGGCCGCCATTTCACCTTCCTTGATGAGAATTTCGTCGATCGTTCCGGACAAGGGCGCAAAAATCTTCGTCATCTTGAATTGTTCTTCTAAAGTCGCCAATCTCTTTTCCAGGCTTTCCTTGTTGTTCTTGGCTTGGAGGAACTCAATCTCACTGCCGATATTCTTGTCCCATAACCTCTGCTGCCTTTCGAAAATCGTCTTGGCCAGCTTTAATCCGTTTTCCACCTCAGCAATGCTACTTTCCAGGATGGACCCATCCAGTTCTGCCAGAAGCTGTCCTCTGGAAACCGTACCGCCGACGTTGACATGGACCTGTTTCACGATTCCGGAAGACTGCGGCGCGACCAGGACGTTGTTGTCCGATTCAACTATACCCTGCACCTGGATAAAATGCTGAAAGAGTTCCTTTTCCACCGGTGAAATCTTGACATTCATCACCTTCTCGGATTTTCCTGTTGGTGCGGCTTTCTGAGCGATCTCCTGCTTCAACTTCTCAATCTTTTGCGTCAATTCTTCTCTCTGTCTTTCCAATCGTGCCAGCTGCGCCTCTTCACTCCTGGGACCGCAGGCAGCAAGAATCAACCCCATTCCCAATAGAGCCAAGTATTTGCTGTTTTTCATGGTCATTCATCCTTTGCTTGAAGAGTCTGATAATTACTGTTAAGCCTGTCCAGTCTATTCTTAGCTGTCAGGAGTCCGGACATGGCTTGAATATGATCGGACTGGGCCATTAGATATTTGTCATGGGCCTGGGTTAAATCCAGGCTGGAGGCGACTCCTTCGTTGTATTTGATCAAAGTCACATCGTATACCCTTTTGGCCAATCCCATGTTCTCTTTCGTGTTTAAATAATTCTCATAGGCAGAATAAAGGGCCGACCTGGCACCGGCCGCTTCCACAATCAAACCCTGAGAAGCCTGAATTTTCGCAGTCTGAACCTGTTCCAGCGCGATAGATGCCTGAGCGACTTTAGCCCTTTGAACACCGCTTCTGAATATTGGAATATTGATATTGAAGCCCAGAACCTGAGTGCGGAACCAACGTTCTTGGAAGTTTAAAAAAGTGAATGCATCCCGGAACGCATTCCACTGGAACGAGTAAAAAGCTGATATCGCAGGAAAATATTGGGCCTTTTCGTTCTTTAAAGCCATTTCTGAAAGCTTCTCCTGTGTCTCCAGCAGCTTGTAGTCAATATTCTGGCGGAGGTCAAACTCGGTATTCGCTGCTTTCGAGACGTCTATCTGTTGAAGAATATCTTCCAGCTGGTCTGTAAGGACGATCTGTTCGCTCAAATCCAATCCCATCTGAAACTTCAAGAGCTTGTAGGCCACCTCTTTCTGTCTGACCACCGTCTGGAGACTGTTCTTTAATGTTGTCACTGATATCTGAACAAGATCGGCGTCCGTTTCAGCGACAAACCCTTCCTTGTATCTTTCCCTTATCTCATAATGAGTCTTTTCCAGGTTAGCGATGTTCGAAGATAAAATCTTTTCCGTCTCTTCGGCCACAAGGATTAAGCAATAGGTGTTGGTGACCGTCTCCAGAATATCCAATCGTGTTCGTTCATAATTTTGATCCGCCAGCTGACGGAAGATTTTCGACGTCTTGAGGCCAACGAGATAGCTTCCGTTGAATACGAGCTGGTTAAGGGTAAAGGTCACATTGGCATTGTGCTGAGTGCCAAACTGGACAGGGATCTTTTCGTCATAATTCCCTCCGATGAAATCCGGGATCAAAACGGTCGCCAGCTCGAGGTTGTTCATGTAGCTCATGTTGGAATTGACCTGGGGAAATCCTGTCAGCATGGTTTCCCGCACCTTCTTTTGAGCAGCCTGGATATCCAGCTGAGATCTCCTGATGTCATAACTGTATTGGACAGCATACTCCTGGGCAGATTGCAGGCTGAGTTCTCGCACTTCGGGACTCTGGGCGCAGATGAGCTTGGAGAAGAACCCAGTGGTCATTAGCCATAGGATTGCGACTATCAAATGATTCCATCTTTTCCGGTTAAAATTCGATGTTATTCTCTTTATCATCGTCATTTCCTTTTGTTTTTTTGAGGAATTGCCAGGAAACTGATTCTTCCGTTTGGAAGCTGTAATCCTTTCAACCTAAGACTTGACTTTCAATCAGCTCTTTATTGTATGGATTAAGCCTGATAAACGGATGGCAGTAGAGGAGATAAACTCAGCGACCTCAATACAAAAAATGATGAAACTAAACGTTTATGTATTTATGGATGTCAGAGTTATTCTCTGCCTGTCCTACTATGGCTTCTGGGATGAAGTTCTTCACAAGAGCGGTGAATTACTGCTCACTCTGAACCAAAATAACAGACTCTTTAATATACCATTTATCACCTCAAAAGCAAAGTCTTAAGTGAGTGAGAGGGTCTCCCATTTCCGTCTCTCTCAGAAATGAGTCCATGTGCTGTTAAGTCAAGCTGCTGTGAGTTATCCCCACTTTCGAAGAGGACAAACTGATGAAAAGGACAGTCCCCAAAAAAGCAGCCTGTTCCTTTTTTTACTTTTTTATCTTACCCGGCCGGCTGCGGATGAACCGGATGTGGACTCTGTCCTGGCTCTCTTCTTCCAGACGGACGGTCTCAAACTTGACCTGGGCCAGATATTGGGTGTGAGCTCTCAGGTAGGTGAGTCCCTGCTCACAGAGGAAATCCAGCCATTCACCCTGAGCGGTCTCGTCCATGAGCTCAGGTGTCTGTTCGACAAAGGTGACCTGTCGCCTCGGAGATAGCCGGCTTTCGCTGGAGGATCGTCTTTTGGCATAGATATTCGCTCCGTCATGCAGTTCCATATAGTCCAGGTGCGGCTGCCAGCGGGAAGCCCAGCGGTAATAACGGTCATAGAATTTCCTGTTGGATGAGCTGAGGCGTTCATTCGCCCGGATTTCCTCTGTGATGAATTTCATCAGCTCTTCCCCGGCTTCCTTCCATTTCTCGTAGAGTGGAAGAGTGAGGCTGCTGTAGTAGGCGAACCAGCCGCGGGGGATCCAGTAATCCCGGAAAAGGTAGGGCGAGTAGTTGGAGAACTGCTGGACCCACTCGTGTGAGGGATAACCGTGAAGATTGAGGTAAATGTCAGGAAGCCACCTGTCGTAGAGATGTCTCCTGACCTTTGCTTCGGGAAGGAGTGGCTGGGCCGCATTGATTTGATAGCCGATTTCCATACCCAGAGAGCTGTACCGGCCTGCATGGAGGCTGTGGAAGGGCGTCAGTTTTTGAAGCTCGAAGGCCAGCTCTGTTCCATCCGGGTTTTCCATGGGATGGATCACGATGTTCATCTTCTTCAAGTCCTTCTGGTAGGACTCTTCCTTAGCCATAAGCTCGGCAAATTTCAAGACATAATTGGTCGAAGAGACTTCGTTGGCGTGCTGGCGGGCGCTCAGATAAAGAGTCGGCTTAAGAGTGATGAGGCGAGGCAGCGATGTGTATTTTTCCAGAGGGCTGAACATCTCGATGACCGGAATTCGCCTGTTTTCGTAGGAACGGCCGGCGATGTAAGTAGAGATGGATTTGAAGCGGCTGAGGCGGTCGACGATATCCAGGCACATCTGATGGGATATGATCTTATCGGTGGGGACGATTGTTTTCTCCTCGGCTGCATCCGCTTGAGGTCCTTTACTTTCCTCGATCCTGGATGAGACCTGAAGAGTCTCTTCTTTTTCCAGGTCTTTGAATTTGATCCTGAGAGTGATCGTTTTCAGCTGGGGATACTCAAAGGGTTGGACGGTTCCTTTATCCACAAGCTCTCTGTAGGATTCAAGGAGGTCGATGAGTATCAGGTATTCGGCTTCCTTTTCAAACTTGATGTCGACGATGAGGTTTTCGACCCGCTCTTCTTGACCGTTATAGATGAGCATGGGGACTCGAAGGGAATTGGCTTTGATGGAAGGAAAAGAGATCTTCTTGCTGTATTCCTCTTTCCCTTTTTCTTTCCATTTGACCAAGACCTGAGAGGCTCGGGCCTGCCAGTCCTCAAATATGATTTTGACCTTTCCCTGTCCTCCTTCTGCGGAAGGATGGATGAGGGGAAGGATGTTTCCCGGTGCCGAGTAGCGGGAGGTGTCTTCAAGGGTTTCCTTTTCTTCTATTTCCACCTCAGTGATGCCGCGGAGAAAGTCGAGGGTGTCGAAATAGAGCTCATCATGCATCGCCTCCAAGCTGCTTATGATTTCCTCATCTGCCCCCAGTCTGTAATCCGGCTCGCTGAACCACATCTCCACCTGGAGCTTTTTGAAATAGGGCTGTTTGGAGAAGGCAGGTTCGTTGCCTGTTTTCTTCATTACAAAGGAATTGATATCAGGCAGGATTTCATCCTGGTAATAATCCCAGAATCTTTCGAGGTCGGTCTTCAGGGACCGGTCTAGCAGCGTCTCGCTCCCCTGTTCGATCTTTAACCAGCCTGTGGTCAGTTTCACCTTTCCCCATTCGGGGAGTACCTTCAGAAAAGAAGCTTCCCTTATTCGCGGCGAGAATGTATTCCGGAAGGCCATCTCGTCTTTTTCGTCGTAGGCAAGGACTTCATACACCGGCTCAATATTCTTGTTTAGCTCGAACTCGATTCTCTCCAGAGGAATGCGTGTTTCCTTGGAGATGACCTCATCGACAGGATAGAGCTCCTGGAGCCATCTGAAGGGCTCCGAGTAGAATCTCTTGGGAATTTTCAGGTTGTCTTTTTCCTCAGCGAATTTAATGACCAGGCGGCTTGCTTTTTTTTCTTGGAGTGAGGGTATGACCTCTTCCATGATCCAGAAAAAGCCCTGCTTGTAGGCTGAGAGGACCTTGACCTCGAATTCAGGGATGCGGCTTTCTCGAAGCAGGCTCTCGATACGGGATTTTATGTTTTTTCTGACCTCTGGTGATTCGCTCACCCCCAGACTTATTCTCACCGGGGCTTGTGAGCCTTTGATTTTGGCGATGTTTTCCTGGATGATGCTCAGACCTTCATCCGCCTCCCAGATAAATTCTTTCTCCTTTTGAAAGATTGTTTTTCCCTCGTCGAGCGGGATACTCTTGATCTCCATTTTTTCCGGGTGGAGGATAGCCTCGAAAAGCCCTCTCACAGTCTCTTCGAACTTCCGGTTCTTTTGTGGAAGATAGAGCTCAACACTGCATGATTCGAGTTCTTTTCCCCTTATCTCTTCAACTGTCTTTACCAGCTTCTGTTTGAAGAAGGCTTCGGCGCTTCCCGTTTCCCCTTTGAGGAATCTCTCCAGGTCAAGGAGGACGTCGTTGATTCGAGGGGTGCCCTCTTCATACTCGTCAAAAAAGGGAAACGTCTGACTCAGGTAGGAGAGAAGGCTTTCGACCCCGGCCGCGTCAGCTCCGGCGAGGGCCAGGGCGTTCGATTTATTAAAGGCTTCAGACACGACTTGAGCCATCCCCCAACCCTTTTCCAGATCAGGTATCTTGAGTTTGCCTTTCTTGATGAGATCTTGATTCAGGCTGTTGGCTCTTCCGATGAGGACGGGAGCCACCAATGACTTGGGATTCTCGATCTCTTCATCCAGGGCTATGATCGGAAAGGAGGCTCCAGCTGTGCTCAGAACCAGCCTTGAAGCAAGTTGGGATACTCCGAAGAAGCTTGAATTCTGAGGGATAATAAGAGTCGTGTTCAGAGTGTCCGGGATGCGGTCGTTATCGCTGTCCGAATAAAAACCCTGGGGAGAGAATATCTCCAGCAGGTCGAAATTCTTTCCGGGAATTCGGGCGCTGACCGGAGGTTTGTAGGAAGGAGTCAAAATCCTCTTGGGGAAACCTAGACGCTGGAGTTCGACTTGAGATTTTTCGCCAGCCCGGAAGAGCTCAAAGGTTATCCGGGCGCAGCCTGGATAATTGAGAACATCCGTTTTCAGGCCTCTCATTTGCTGAAGGCGAAGGGATTCGAACGCTTGAAGGGCTTTCTCTTTCTGTTTTTCATCGGAGAAATAAATGTTGACGGTCAGATTTTGAATCTCTCCTGAGTTGAATTTCAATCTTTTGAGAGCTTGATGAAGGAGCTCGGTGGAGGGAAACTCATAGAGAGCGGCTTGGATCATGACGCTATCCGGCCTCACTCCCTGATCCTCCAGAAAGCCGGCGAGGTCTTTTTCCAGCGAGAAATAAGTGGCTCCCTGTTCTCGACCCCAGATTTCCCAGAGGTAGGGCCAGCGGAGAAAAAAGGAGCGGCCGGTCTTGAGGAGCGCGTCTTCAGAGCTGGCTGCCAGAATGACCAGCGGTTTGTTTTTATAGATGACGATGGAGACAAGCCCCTGGTCAGGTTGGAGCCGGGGAAGAATGAGTTTGCCTTCCTTCTCTAATTTTTTGAGCCACTTCAGATTGGTTCCGATCAGAATCGGGTTTTCCAGGCTAAGGATGGACCCCGCTTCCGATTCTTTTCTTATGAGCGAGAAATCAACGACAAGGCTTTCCAGGTTCGCCCTGGCCGCGATATCCCCCGCCACGGCAAGTTCGGATGCGTTCGGTCTGTCAGGGATGATGATGCTGAGCGTGACTTTATCTCCGAAGTTGTCCCCGTCCCTGTCTATTATTCCGTTTCCGAGGCTGAAAACCTGAGAAAGGCTGGTAAGCCCGGCTGTTCCGTTGTGAGTGATAAAAATTATGAGAATCAACAGAAAAAGGCTTCTTTTTCTCATTTTTTCTCCTTTTACCGGTTTATTCTGAACTTTTCTTTCAATTTTGATTATTCTCTTGGGACAAGTCAACAGCTAAGAAAAAGAAGGCAGGCTGCTTTTTGGGGACTGCCCTTTTTCGCCATCCTCAGCGGATGATGCCTTCGGCATCCAAGATTTTTAAAATATTATAAAACTGAAGGAGAAATTTAGGATTAATTGCGTGGAATAGAAGATAAATTTAAGGGCCTTGTTTCTCTCCGTTCAGAAGGAATAAAATATAAAAAGGTGGGAAAATGAAAAGTAAAATTAAGGTTGTTCCTATCGTATTATTTCTTTCAGTCTTCATATTGCTTATTTCCTGTCAAAAACAAAAGGATGACTGGAAAGGGACAATCGAGGAAGAAGATGGAGTTACAGCAGTAAAGAATCCGAAAGAGCCGATGTTTGGAGAAATTAGTCTTGAGCTTGAAGAAGACATGAGCATTGGCAGAGAGGATGATGAAAACTATCTTTTATACAGAATTAGAGACATTGCGGTTGATGGCTTGGGCAATATATACGTTGTGGATATGGGTAATATTCGCGTCCAAGTTTTTGACAGAAGTGGAGATTATCTCCAGACGATCGGCCGGGCCGGAGAAGGACCAGGCGAGTTTTTATCACCAAGAAGAATAAAGATTGATGATGATGACGGAAAAATTTATATAGTAGACGCAGGACGTGAGATTGAGATATTTGATAAAGAGGGCAAATTTGTTAACCGCTGCAAGCAAGAGCGACCTATTGGTGCAATGACAAACTTATGGTTAGAAAAAAATGGGAATTTAATTGTCAAGATATTTTGGGGCAATGAATCCGGGAATTTTCATGCTCTATATAACATGAATTCTCAAGGTAATATTGGAAAGATTCTGGGTAATATTGGAAAGATTCTGGTAGAATATCCTTATAATGAATATATCGAAAACAGGGGGGGCGTTTGGGTTGGTGGCTCAACCGGATATGAGCTTTCATTGTGCTTCGAGAAATTAGACAAGCGTAGATTTATATATGGATATCCAATTGAATACAAACTGCATGTGGTCAATAATGAAGGCGATGTTTTATTTATAATAAAAAAAGATGAACCCAGGCCTACATACACATCAGAGGAAGTAGAGAAACATAAAGCGAGACAACGAGGACCTCTAAGAATTCCCCCTCCTGATGTCAAACCCTATTTCTACCAAATTCTTACTGATTCACAAGGGAGAATTTATGTTCAGCGAAATATGACAACTGAAGGAGGTCCGATTGACAGGACTGATAAAGAAGTCGATGTATTCAACAATGATGGCTATTATCTTTTTAAGACAACTTTACCGGCTAACACTTATGTGATTCGAGACGGTTTACTTTATGTGTATGTTTTGGATGAAGAAGAAGGAGGGGAATACGTCAAGCGATACAAAATTAGAAATTGGGGCCAGATAAAGACCTGGGATTTGACCAAATCCATACCCAAAAGCCAAATCCCCTAAATCCATGGCTTCCCTTGGTTGGAAAAAGCAGGTGAGCGAATTAGCAGCTCATTAGGGGAATTTTGGAGGAGAAATATTATGAGAAGAGTTTTTCTGTTCTTATTAATCATAATTTCTTATTCCTTTATCCGCCCTCAGGAAATTATTGAAAACCCTGAAAAGCCATTGAGCAGGAATGCAGGACGTGTGCTCAAACTCAAGGAAGTGATAAGAATCACTGATAAAAGCGTTGATTATTATTTTAAGTACCCAGGAGATTTAAAGGTTGCACATGATGGATGTATATTCTTTAGAGATGAAGAACAGATTTTAAAATTTTCACCCGAAGGAGAGTTCATCAGAAACTACTTTAAAAAGGGACAGGGTCCGGGTGAGATATCAGGATGGAATTATCCTTTTGCTCTCTTCAAAGATGAAATTTATGTATATGATTCCAATCCTCGTAAGATTATTCATTTTGATAAGGGAGGAGATCTAATCGAAGAATTCAGCTTTAAATCAGAGGACTATCGCAACTTATATGGAGTTCTAGATGGAAGTTTTATTTTCATAAAAAATGTATATCCTTCTGTAGAAGAAAGAAAATCCCGGTTACACGATGTTAAACATATCATATTCTTAGTATCAAATGATGGGAAGGTTGAGAGAGAGAATTCAGTTTTCCCTGTGAAACAGTTTTTAGGACAAAATTATGGAAAGGGCTGGGCTCCTTTCGATACAGTAATAAGCGAGGACAACAAGCGTCTCTATATTTACCACACTTGCGAATATATGATTGATTTGTTGGATATAAAGAAGGGTGAAGTTATCCGAAGCTTTAATCGTAAATACCCTCGGGTTAAGTATACAATTAAATATCCGGATGAAGAGGAGTTTGCTAAGAAATATAATGCTCCAATAAAAAAGTTTGAAGACGATATTTCTGACTTATATATCTGTAAAGGTTTTCTCTGGATCAAAACATCCACGAAAGACAAGAATAAAGGTGATTTATTCGATGTTTTTAATGAAGAGGAGCAGTATATTGATAATTTCTACATCAATCTCAAAGGTTCTCTGATGGGCGTTCACGAGGATTCAATCTTTGTACTAGAAACGGATGAGGATGAGAATCTACAAATTGTTAAGTATAAAATTATAGATGGCATCAAAATCCCCCAAAGCCCTGGCCTCCCTGGATTGAAAAAGGACGTTGAGTGAATTAGAGTTTTAATAAAGGGGTAAAATGAAAAAATTGAGCTTTGTATTAATAATTATCATGTTTATCCCATTTTTTATTGCAGCGGAACTTATAGATATCTATAAAAGGGGTGAGATTACGGTAATCCCAGATCCAGAATTTGGCACAAATACTAATTGGGATATCTTATTTAGAGATGTTGATCAATGGTTCGTTTTTCTACCCAATGGGAATTTTTTTAGATCTTGTAGTAAAAACAATAAAATTTATAAATTTAATGAAAAAGGCGATCTCATATTTGAATTTGGGCAATATGGTCAAGGGCCAGGAGATTTAAATTCTCCTGGAGATTTATCAATCTTAGATGAAAAATACCTTGTCGTCCAGGAACATGGTTTAAGTAGAAGAATTAGTATTTTTGATTTTGATGGAAAATTTGTCAAATTATTAAAGATAAATTATAACGCTAACTCCTGTATTTCTCTAAAAAACAATAAAATTGCAATTGTAGCAGGAAGTACTGGTCCGGGTGAGAGGAAAGTCACAACATCTAAAGTATCTAATGTTTTTATTAAAAATATATGGACGGGAGAGGAAATAAATGTTGCTTCGTTTACCCAGGAAATCATGAGATCAAAGCTAACGCCAGTGCACTATTATGGAAGAGCATATATATCTAAAATTGATAGTGACAAACTTCTCGTATCGTTTACAGGAAATCCAGAAATAAACATCTATTCTTTAAACGGAGAAAAATTGTTCTCTTTTAAATTAAATTTAGAGAGGAAAGAAGTTAAGAAAAGTGACATTGATCATCTTTTAGATAAGACGATAGAGAATGAAAAAACCAATCAGGGAAAAGAATTGATGCGTCAATTTATAAAGATGAATCGAGATAAAATGTCTTTTCCAAAATCTTTTCCATATTATTACAAAGTTGCCGTCGACAGTGAGGATAATATCCTAGTCTTTTTGAACAACTGGATAGATGACTCTGAAGTGACCTTTCAAGTTTATTCAAAAGACGGGCAATATGTTTGTACAACAAAAATGAATTCGGGAAATTTTGAAGATGTATATCCTACAATTTTTTATAAAAACTTCATTTACTCTAGATTGAGAAGAAAAGGACATGATGATTTCGCATTTCTGGCTAAGATAAAACTAAAATAAAATGATATTAACCACCAAAATGTCATATTTCATTCTCCTATTTATAAATTAACTCATCGAAGAAGTAAAAAGCCCAATCCCTAAAGCCCTGTATTGAAAAAAGGACACTTCTCTTCCCTTCGTTTTTAATAAAAGTTGAAACGAGAAGCATCCATTTATGGCCAATCTAAGGTTTAGCTATGGTTAGATTAGAAGAAAAGAGGAGAGTAAAGGCTGAGCCTTCGAGGGGAGAGCAGGGGCCATTCATGGAAAATCCTCGGTAAATCTGTGTGTGTGGCCAAAGGTAAGGATTAATAATAAGGAAAAAATAAGGAACAATTAGACAGAAAAAGAAAGCATCTCCAATTCCGTGATTGCTGATGATGAAGGTATAACCTGTCACAGCGCCGGTTCCCCTCCATCCTTGCCAAGTCCCTCCCACCCTCCACCATGGGCTTCGAATGGAGGGGAGCCGTCGCAGCACTATTCAATTCGGTGAGATGGTTCCCTCATCACGGAAAGAGAGATGCGTATTGGAGGGGATTCGCGTCTTGACAATATCCTACTAATACTATAAAATAAATACTGTAATTAAAAAAAGGTAATACTACTATATATAGTATAGATTATTTGGAGAGGTAGATTATATTGAATTTTTTCTTGACTTTTTGAGTCCCTTTTTCCTATAATTTCTTCAAGGAAAAGTCAGCGAATGAAAAAAACCCCCATCAAGTTCTTCAAGTATACATTTATAATTTTCCTTTCCGTAGTGATCCTCGGCTGGGCTGCTGTGGAGTTCGGTGATGAGAAAGATTTTTTCCACGGCTTTGCCATCGAGAAGCCGACAATCAAGATCGGGCTCGGCGTGAATCTGAGCAATATTGACATTCGCTCCTCATCCGGAATGAAGATATACGAGGTCAACTCGAATTACAGGCTTGTGGCTGATGATGTGGCAGGGGTTTTGATCAAAGGGAATAGAGAAAAGCTAACAGAGAAGTTTCTCATCCAGGTCGCCCAAACCAGAGACAGGGATGATGCGGAGAAGATCGCCGAGGAGCTGCGGGCAGAAATGGACAGCCGAGTTTATGTCAGGGAGAATACAGAGGGCGAGATATCCGGGATTTTCCAGGTTGAAGTCGGGGACTTCCCCACACGGGAAGATGCGCTGAACTTCATTAAAAAGCTGAATCAGATCGGGATCAAGGACACCTGGATCTTTCGGGAAGAAGTTACTGAGGAAGAGTCCAAGCCTCTCTGGATCCTCGTCAACGACGAGCTGAAGAGCCTGAGTGACCAGACTGTGCTCTATTTTATCCCCAGCCACCCTCAGAGTTTTCTCTCCTTTAAAGGGAGGGATTATCGCGGGATCTTTGTTCTCAAAGCCACTCACAGAGGCATTGTCCTGATAAATATCCTCAATCTTGAGGATTACCTCAAAGCCGTTGTCCCCAGCGAGCTTTCTCCTTATACCTACGGTGAGCTCGAAGCCCACAAGGCCCAGGCTGTAGCGGCCAGGACCTACGCCATCAGGAATAGGGGCAGGCACAAAGACCTGGATTTTGACCTTGATGATTCTCCGAGAACTCAGTATTACAAGGGGATGCGTGCCGAACATCCTCTGAGCAGTCAAGCTGTTGAGCTGACTCGGGGAGAAGTGGCGCTTTACAAAGGGAGGTTGATCGATGCCCTTTACACCAGCACCTGCGGCGGAATGACAGAGAACGTGGAGAATGTCTTTGTGGATGGACCTGCTCTTCCCTACTTGAGGAGCCAGGAGTGCATCTACGAGAGTCGCAGAGAGTGGCTGTTGAGGAGCGGCAGGCGGATTCAGCCCATTCTGATGAACGGAAACAATATCAGCGCGGACATAGCCTTTCTCGTCAGCCTCCAGGTGATTGGCCCGGAAACCAATCCTGATTTCTACCAGCAGCAGGCCTCTTTCGACGAGGCAGTCAGCTGGATCCGGAATGCCGTATCTTTTATCGGAAAGAAAAATGAGGAGTTTGATCCGGAGCCGGCTCCCTTGAGTTTTATAACTCTCGGACGTTTATTTATTGATGGTTTTGGCTGGCAGAACAGAGTGGAGAACCTCCTGCTTGAGGCTGAAAAAGATTTCATCATGAAAGATTTTGAAGACCTGACTGATGGACAGAAGAATTATCTGGCTTATCTTGTCCAGTCCGGAATATTTCTTCCGGAAAAAGACCTGGCCAACCCGCAGAGACTCTTGAGGAGGAATGAGGTGGCATTTTACCTGGCTCAAGTCATCAGGAGTTATCCGGATATCGGAATGGACGGGATATTCAAAGGACTGGATAAGGATACACTGGAGCTGGAGCAGGAGGAAGACAATGAGACGAAGCAGCTTGCCCTCTCACCGGATTTTTTTCTTTTCGTCAATAATGGAAATGGTCCCAACCTGGCTTCTCATGTCTACCTTCTCGGAGGGGAAGAGTTGAAAGCTTTCGAGAGCGAGGGCAAGGTTCGGATGGTGGAGGTTTTTTATCCCACGCCCACGAATATCCTGGACCGGAGTTCCACCTTTCACCGCTGGCAGAGAAGGATATCGCGCGGAGCACTGGAGAAGAGAGTGAACCGCTACTACCCTGTCGGAGAGCTGGTGGACATTGTTCCTCAAAAAAGAGGCGTATCCAGGCGCGTGATCGAGATATCCATCATAGGGAAGGATGCTCAGGCTGTGGTCAAAGGCTTGAGGATCCGCAGGGTTCTAGGCCTGGGGGAAACTCTGTTCGTCATAGACAGGGAATACGATCAAAAAGGACGCATCACCCATTTCACCTTTTTAGGGAAGGGTTTGGGCCATGGCGTGGGATTATGTCAAGTGGGAGCTTTTGGGATGGCCCAGGCCGGAGCGGATTACAAGCAGATATTGAAAAAGTATTACCACGGTATTAAAATTAGCAAATCTTATTGACCCGGAAAGAGGAGTTGTGGAGTGGATAGAGAAAGCCTAAAGAAAAATCTGATTAAGGTTGTCAAGGAAAAGTCATTGATAACCGGAGTCCAACGAGTGCTGACATCCGGAAGAACAAGCAGTTATTACATCGATGCCAAAATGACGACCCTGGACCCTCATGGAGCTTCCCTGACAGCCCGCTTGATCCTGGATATGCTCAAACCTTACGACATTGACGCCATCGGCGGGTACACTCTGGGAGCAGACCCGATTGTCAGCGCAGTGGCTGCTCTCAGCGCTGATACAGAGCGCCCCTTGCCTGCTTTTATCGTCCGCAAGGAACCGAAGAAGCACGGGGAGCGAAAGATGATCGAGGGCCCCTTCCAGAAAGGCTGGAAAGTGGTCGTGGTGGATGATGTGGTGACCACAGCGAGCTCCACTCTTAAAGCCTGCCAGGCGGTGGAAGAGGAAGGCGGGGAAGTCGTCCTTGCTCTAACCCTTGTTGACCGTCTTGAGGGAGGCAGAGAAAACCTGGAGAAAAAAGGATATAAATTTGTCTCTCTTCTGACCCGGGATGACCTCCTCAAATCCGACTGAACCCACCTTTTGCTCAGGCTATGGATTCAAAAACACGCCGCTTTTGCCCCAGCGAGACCTCGGAGGGGGAACAGCTCCGCTTTCCCCCTTCCGACGGGACCTCAATTTCATTGAGACTCCCTGCCTCCCCTTCTCGGATGGGATATATAATCCCGCCCTGCGACCAAGGGAGCATGCTCCCTTGGAACTCTCCCTGATTTGTGTTCAGGGAGAAGGCCACAAATCAACCAAAAGCGGCTCGATTCCAGGCTTCGCTCTCCTCTTCCCCCGGTCGAGGAACCATGCCCGCTCAGCCTTCCATAGAGGATATTTGATTTAATAAGGTAATTCTTACCACAGCCACTTCCGTTACTCTTTCCTCTTGGGAAATTCACTTTCATCCATTTCTCAAACAGCTCTTGGAACTTGAGTTCCAAGCTATTCCAATATCAGTAATCCCAAATCACCACTTGAATTTCATCTGAGTAGTTAGAATATCCAATTGGATTCCAAGCTCTTACCTGATACCAATAAGTTTCACCTGGCTGAAGGTTCTCATCAAAATACCAGGCTTCATTTTGCATCGTTCCGCCGATTTCCTCCCAAATGGGAAAGCTAAAAGATTTTCTTTCAATAATAAAATTGAGTTCATTATTTGAACTGTCATACCAGGAAAGCTGTACACCATCTGGCGGGCTTGGAGAACGTGCCCATAGTCCTGTTGGTGTTGCTGGTGTATTGGCTGGAATTATGGTGCTTTTGTTTGAAAAAGAAGAAGTTCCAGCTAGATTATATGCTCTTACTCTATAGTAATGGTTGATACCAGCCGTTGCATTTTTATCATAATAGACTACAACATTTTCATCTACTCTTTTAATGCTCAAATAGTCTTGTTCACCCGCCTTTTTTCTTTGGACCTCAAATCCAATTTCATTAGCAGAATTATCGTTCCAGATTAAATTTATTTGCGTCCACCCAGTAGGATAAGCTTGTATAATGCTGGGAGAACTTGGGATTGAGGAATCGTATATGGCTTTATAAAGATTTAACCTCCCATTTGATACAGTTTTATTATAAAGAGAGTAATGGATGTCAACTTTATCCAACAGTCTTTTTTTTAGTTGATTCCATGTTATAAGGGGGCACTTACCTAACAGTAAAGCAGCTGCACCAGCGACATGAGGCGTTGCCATTGAAGTCCCTGCCATATACACGTAGGCATCGTCGTCTTCTTCATCTAATTTTGTGCTATAGATATCCTTATAATCAAAATCAGGTGCGCTTTCATATCCGCCTCCTGGCGCTCCAAGGTCAACTGTTTCTCGTCCAAAATTAGTATACAAAGTTTTAACATCATTATGGTCAGTTGCAGCAACAGATATTATGTTGTCAAGGTCGTAACAAGATGGATAATGGTGCTGAAATTCATAGTCAGTATCAAGATGATCATTCCCAGCAGAAGTAATAAAGAGTTGTCCTGCATATTTTGCTTCCTCTATGGCATCATATAATGCTTGGCTAGATTCATACCCTCCCCAACTGTTACTAGTCAAATACGCTCCATTTTCTATAGCATATTCTATCGCATTTATGCAACAACTTGTAACAATTGCATCTTCTATTCCAACCCTGAGAACCATAATTTTTACAGTCCAATTAACACCTGCTATTCCTCTATCATTGTTTCCAACTGCTCCTATGATTCCAGCAACATGAGTGCCGTGTCCGGATTCGTCCATTGGATCTTAATCTGGAATTAAATACCATTCACCTTCATAATAATACGGAGTCCCAAAAAAATCCCAACCAATAACATCATCCTTAAACCCATTACCATCCTCGTCAACGTCGTTTATGTCAGCAGCAGTGAACTTGCCATCGCTATTAATATCTTCAGGAGTGTTTATCCATATATTTGCCTGTAAATCTTTGTGGTTATACATAATGCCCGTGTCTATAACAGCTACAACAATATCTTCACTTCCAGTGAATATATCCCATGCTTCTTTTGCATCAATATCTGCATCATATGTCCCCCCTGTTTGGGTTGTGTTGTCCAGAGCCCATTGAAGTCCAAAATCATCATCATTAGGGTCATTACATGTTTTAAATATTACATTTTTTTCTGCGTATTTAACATATGGATTTAGGTTGAGAAAATAGATTGCTTGTTCTATATCATTATCTTCAGGAATTTTTATATGTAAGAGGTCAGCATTTTGACGAAATGACCTAATAGAAGTAACATTAGGAGACCAATCAAAAGGGCTAATTTTTTCTCCTAAATATGTAATTATTTTACCTTGAACTGAATTTACAGCATTTTGAATAATAGACTTGTTAACTTCTTTTTCAAACTTAACCAATATTTCGTTAGGAACATAATCTTCTTGAGCAACATATTCTTTCTGACTTCCACTCACATTGTGCTTCAGGAATATAAAAACTAAAATAACAAAAAGAAAAGCCAATAAACTAATAAATGATAATCTTTTCATTTTATCCCCCCTAATTAAATTTTAAATCATAAGCTTTTTTTCAATAATAATTACGGATTTTATCATCTCCTTTTTAAAATAATCTTATCCTGATGCCTACTTTAAAAGAAAATCCGCTCAAATCTAAAACTGCTTTTTTGATACCAGTATAATCCCTTGTACTAAATTCTGGAGGAGCATACCAGACTTTTAAATCATCATATCGCACTCCAATATAATCATCCCACATATTAAAAAAGTAGAGGAAGCCTTCTTGTCCAAATTCAAAAAAATCAGTTTCTTCAAGCATAGTTCCTTTTAAGTAACCGATCCTGGCATATTTTCCCTCGACCTCCAAAACAAAAGCCATATTTTTTATTAGATTATAATCAATCTCAATCCCTCCATGAAGCCCAGAATAGATTTTATTTTTTGTTTCCCAATAACGAATGGCCCTGTCGGAACTCCCAACTGGAGGGATTAACTCAAATCTTCTGAATTCTGAAGCTTTTATAATATAATAATTAATTCCTCCATAAAAAAATAAGTTTAATTTTGAACTTGAATAAAGCGAATAGCCAAAACTCACTCGAAGTGGCATCCATACTTTTACTTCTGGTTTGAAATTATAAGAATGAATCTGGTCGCCAGCCGAACCCCTGTATATGTAAGTCAGGGAACTTTCGTTCTTTTTAATGACCGGAGAAGATGTAGCGAAGCTCAAGGCTATTTTAGGACTGATATGCAATCTGAATTCTGCTTCCAGGTCTAGATTTCTATTTTCAAGAGCGACTATCTCTCCATTTATAAGGTCAGGTGTGTTGAGTCTTGCTGATTCGAATCTAGAGTTATTGTTAAAGGATTCTAGAGTCTTATTAATATCGCCTATCGCAGAATAGCCCATTCCACATGTTAATTTAATGCTGTATTTTGGCTTGAAATTATCCTTTTCTTCAGGAGTTGCAATTTTATTCAAGAATGCCAATAAGAAAAATAAAAGAATCCAAGCTGATGTCCTTTTTTCATTAAGCATTCTTCCCACCATCAACACAAAATCTAAATAATCTGTCAGCCTCTGTCAAGTAATTTCAATAAGTCTGCCTGTTAATTTATCACTTCATATTTTTTCAACAATTACAAAAAAACGAGGTAAGCCTGATTGATTTGCCCATCCGCTCTTATTAATGCCTCAGCTAAGATTGACTTAAAATCTTACTCTACTCCGCTCATCTTGATAACCTTATTAAGGTTGCTTAGTGATTTATACGCTTTTTTCATCCGCAAGCCTTCGCAAAATAATTATTTTTATTTTCGCTGGGATTAAAGCTGTGTGTTCTTTAACCTTCCAACCTGAACCGTAAATTTTCTCCTGTCAGGGAATCCAAGCACGTGAGTGTTATGTTAACGTTCTTATTTCCGTGATGAGGGAAACGTCTGATTTAATGGTAACGCAGTATATAAGTTTATAATCTCTGTGCGGCCTGGACTCCGCCCTCAGCCCCCGGACCCCGAGGGAACCAGTCCCGACGGTTCCCCCCGTCGGATAAGCCAACGGGTCCCCTCTCCGCTACGGGGGCTTGAGGGCGGAATCCAGGCCCGCTCAATAGAGGATGTCACACGAACTATTGTGCTAATATGAGTTGAGGAGTGCGGCGACGGCTCCTCTCCATCCGGAGCCCATGAAGGAGGGAAGGATTTTGGCAAGGATGGAGAGGAACCGTCGCTGTAACAGATGAAACCTTCATAATTAACTGTCATGGAATAAGAGCTGCTCATGAGTTTCACCGATCATTTGCTTTTTGTGATGTTTTTGCATAAAATTTCTTAACTTTAAGGCTGAAAAGAAAGACGTGTCGGATAAAGCGAGGAAAATCAAGCTGGGACTGGCTCTGATCCCTGTCCTGTTCTTGATCGTCGCTCTGTCTGTGACCATCGGCGTCTTCAAACTCCCCCCTCATATTCCCCTGATCAGCGCCGCGGCTGTGGCCACTGTCATTGCCGTAATCCATAAGCATCCCTGGAAGGAGGTCCAGGACGGAATGGTTCACGGCATCATGCTGGCCATGAGCGCCATCCTGATTCTGATGGTCGTGGGAACGATGATCGGGACCTGGATACTGGGCGGGGTTGTCCCCTCGATGATCTATTACGGCCTGAAGATTCTTTCCCCGGGAATTTTTCTTGTGGCCACCCTCATCATCTGCTCGATCGTCTCTATCGGAACTGGCTCTTCCTGGTCGACTGCGGGAACAGTGGGAGTGGCGCTTATCGGAGTGGGGCAGGGATTGGGCATTCCGGTGGCCATGGTGGCTGGAGCCATCATCTCAGGGGCCTATTTCGGTGATAAAATGTCGCCTCTCTCAGATACTACGAACCTGGCCCCGGCTGTGGCCGGGACAGACCTCTTTTCTCACGTAAGACATATGGTCTACACCACTGCTCCCGGTTATGTTCTCAGCCTTATCCTCTATGGTATTCTGGGAGCACGGTTTTCCGGAGGAGTGTTGGAATCGGGAAATGTGGAGGCGATCGTGTCCACCATCAAATCTAATTTTTTCGTGCATCCCATCCTCCTGCTGCCTCCCTGCCTGGTGATAGTGATGGTGGTGAAAAAGGTTCCCCCTCTGCCTGCCCTGCTTGGGGGGACTGCTTTGGGCGGGATTTTCGCCATGCTTGCTCAATCGAGCTCATTGGCTGAGGTGATCGAAGCCGCTCAATCCGGGTTCGTCTCTCGGACAGGAGTCGAGATGGTGGATAACCTGCTGACAAGAGGAGGATTGAACAGCATGATGCAGACCGTGGCCTTGATCATCTGTGCTCTTTCCTTCGGCGGTATAATGGAGACGACAGGGATGCTGGATACCTTAGCCCGGGCCCTCCTTAAAAGAGTCAGAAGGACGGGTTCTCTGGTAGCTACGACGATTTTCAGCTGTATCGCGATGAATGCGATTGCTTCAGACCAGTACATGGCCATTGTCATTCCGGGAAGGATGTACAAAAATGCTTTTGATGCCCATCATCTCCATCCGAAGAACCTGTCCCGTTGCCTGGAGGACTCCGGAACGCTGTCCTCCCCGCTTATTCCCTGGAATAGCTGTGGAGCGTTCATGCACGCGACCCTGGGGGTGAGTCCCCTCGTCTATCTTCCTTTCGCCTTTCTCAACCTGAGCAATCCTCTTGTTTCGATCTTTTACGGCTACACCGGCATCACCATGGAAAAGGTCAAGGAAAAGGATTAACCTCTTTCCGCCGGTTACCTTATTGTATTCAGTCTTTCTCGTGAGCCTGTGTAAAAATCCCGAAGCCTGGACTTTTTTTCAGTCTTTCTTAAGGAATGACGTTATACTTCTTTCCGACTTTGGTGAAGGCTGCTATGGCCTTGTCCAGGTGGTGTCTCTCGTGGGCTGCGGAGAGCTGGACTCTTATTCTCGCCTGTCCTTTGGGGACAACGGGATAATAGAACCCGATGACGTAGATTCCTTCTTCAAGAAGGTCACGAGCCATATCCTGGGAAAGTTTGGCGTCGTTCTCGAACTTACCGAGCATGATGGGAACGATCGGATGGACGCCGGGGGTGATGTCAAACCCGGCTTCAGTCATTTTTTTCCGGAAATATTTCGTGTTCTCTTCCAGCTTGTCCCGCAGCTCTGTGGTCTCGGAAAGGAGGTCGAAGACCGCGATGGAGGCGCCGACAACAGCCGGAGCGAGAGTGTTGCTGAAGAGGTAAGGTCTGGAGCGCTGCCTGTACAGGTCTATGAGCTCTTTTCTGCCGGAGATGAATCCGCCTGAAGCTCCTCCGAGGGCTTTCCCGAGAGTGCCGGTGATGATGTCAATTCTTCCCAACACACCTCTGTGCTCCGGTGTGCCTCTTCCTGTCTTCCCCATGAATCCAGTGGAATGAGCATCGTCGATCATGACCATGGCATCGTACTTGTCAGCCAGGTCACAGATCTCATCGAGCTTGGCGATATCGCCGTCCATGGAGAAAACGCCGTCTGTCGCTACCAGACGGTAACGAAGATTCTGAGTTTCCTTCAATCTCGCTTCGAGGTCCGCCATATCTCCGTGTTTATAGATGTATCTTTGGGCTTTGCAGAGGCGGATGCCGTCGATGATGGAGGCGTGGTTGAGCTGGTCGGTGATGATGGCGTCTTCTGCACCGATGATGGGTTCGAAGACTCCTCCGTTGGCGTCAAAACAGGCTGCGAAGAGGATGGTATCCTCGGTCTGCAGAAACTTGGATATTTTTTGCTCCAGGATCTTGTGGATGTCCTGAGTGCCGCAGATGAAGCGGACCGAGCTCATGCCATATCCCCATTGGTCAAGGGTCTTATGAGCTGCTTCGATGACTTTGGGATGACTTGACAGGCCGAGATAGTTGTTGGCGCAGAAATTCAAAACTTCTTTCCCACCCTTCACTTCGATCTCTGCTCCCTGAGGGGTCATGATGATTCTTTCCTCTTTGTACAGACCTGCGTCCCGAATGGATTGGATTTCCTTTGTTAAATCTCCTTTGACTTTTCCATACATGAAAAACCTCCTTGTGAAGTCCAAACTATACCAGAAATCAAAAAGCAGGTCTATATTTTTTAGTCTCTTCCGCAGGAATTATTGTATTTTACTCTTTATT
>Ga0224506_10000673_pt1 | contig 27237 bp, 24 predicted proteins | sample SF_Jan12_sed_USG_2_FD_169108 | JGI IMG/M metagenome (GOLD analysis project Ga0224506, IMG submission 169108) | Sediment microbial communities from San Francisco Bay, California, United States - SF_Jan12_sed_USGS_8_1 | ecosystem: Environmental > Aquatic > Marine > Sediment | place: USA... | reverse complement strand
TCCTTCCTCCATCTTCTGGTTTGTACAAAGTGATTTCAGCCTCAACTAAACATGGATCATCACTAACGCATTCAAGTATGTCATACATTATTTTTTACACACATAACAGTGTATTAGACGGAATGTCTAAATATAGGCATTATGTACAGATGTACACATAAATATCCAAATGTATGAATTAATGTGCACATTTAGACATCTCCTTTAATTGTTTTCTTAATGATCCTTTGCTTTAAACCCAGCTTCTTCGCCAACTCATACTCCATTCCCCACGATTTGTCCTCAGGATTCCATTTCGCACCAAACGCCCTAACTTGCTGCCTAAGTTCAGTTTCGTCATAGTGTATTTTCACCATTACCATAACTGTTGCCTTTTGTTTAATATAAGGCCTTTCGTCAATAATGAGTTCAACAGTGGTGTAGCGTTTTTGAAGCTGCTTGTTTATGCGATATCTTACGCATACCAGCTGATCCCCATATTCGTTCAGAAATCGTTTTGTCCCCATTTCTCCTGGTTGTAGTGTTTTATTAATTTCCATATTGTTTTTCCTGGATAGAATTCTAACTAAATATATTTATTATCATTAACCAAATTCACGCGTAGGCACAAAAATCGTGCCACCACACTACAAACTAAATCCACGTTCAGATCTTTGATTGTGCATAGCGCAGCTCAATACTATAGGACTTGAATTAACGATGACCTGTGAAAACCGACTCAATTGATTTCCTACAATGAGCGTTTTTTTAGATATATCCACAACGCACCCTCCCTTGAACCCTGCGCCATTTTTAATGTTTAAGCATTGTGGCTTTATAACCACATCCAATGCAAGCTTTTATTCATTTTACCCTTTGTTTTTCTATTTGTAACTTATGCGTTGTTTTCTATAAATAAATCACATAAAGGTTTATTGATGTAATAATTACTTCTGCTTATTTTATTTTTTTGTAGAAATCCTTTTTCTGCTAACAGATCGAGATATTTTGTAGCCGTTATTCGACTAACTCTTAAGTCATTCATTACAAAGTCGATTTTGGTATAAGGATGCTTGAATAGGTTATTGATGAGATCCTGACTATAAATTTTTGGTAATTTTTTGCGAATATCATGCTTGTACTGCATCATCAAAGCTTTAATGTCCTGAATTAAGTTGATTGTTTTAATAGATGTTTGTTCAATACCATTAAGCATGTAAAGCAACCATGGCTCCCATTCATTTGTGTCTCTCACATCTTGTAAGTTTTTATAGTAGGCAGATTTATCTCTAATAATAAATCGGCTTAGATATAGTACTGGCAAATCTAATAAGTGATTTGTAACTAGATATAAAATATTAATTATGCGCCCTGCTCGTCCATTCCCATCGTAGAATGGATGAATGCTTTCGAACTGGTGATGTATAACAGCCATTTTCACCAGGACATCTAAATCTGATAACGACTCATCGTTAATATATGTCATCAGATTGTCTATTAATTTACTGATAGCATCCGCGTCTTGAGGAGGCGTATAAACCACCTCGCCTGTTGTTAGGTTTTTTAGTTCTGTGCCTGGCAGTTTTCGCAACCCTGCCTTATTTTTTTCTAATAGTGATTGTATTTCGATTACATCATTAAGTCGGATTAATCTATTTTTCTTTACCTTTTGAAAGCCCAGTTTTAATGCTGTGGCGTAATCTTGCACCTCCTTTGCAGCATGATTTTTGGGATGGCTGGGAAACAGCTCTGCTTTAAAGATCTCATCATGTGTTGTAATAATATTTTCTACTGCTGAACTATCCTTAGCTTCTTGCAGGGTGAGCATATTGATGAGAATGATTTCGTTTGGGATTGTCGCCGCTATACCTTTTAGTTCAGCCAGATAGCGGTGAGCTGAGGCTGCTTTTTTCAAAACAGCTTTGCTCTCTAAATCACTTTCATTTTTAAAGGGCAGTGGCTGCACCTGATAAGGCATAAGATAATCTCCATGAGAATTTCTAATGTGTATAGAAATCTAAGAAGATTATGCACTATTTTGACGATATGTATAGATTTTTTAATTATTTATACATGTCAGTAGTGATATGTATAGATATAAGCTAGTTTTAAATCGATATTTGGAGTCAAAGAAATAGGCTCAGGCTCTTTACGCCCACAACCACCAATATTAAGAATTACTACTAAAGTGATAAGAATAGAAATGTCGGCATAGGGATGCCGACCTACAACTTCCTATATTTCAAGGTATTCTGCAAGTTGGTTGTGGAACTTGCCAAAATCAATAGAAATTCTGAAGTAACATTATTAGCTAATTATTTAAGCTTTTTATGTTTTTTTCTTCGTCGGCCTAACCCACCCCTTAACCACCCTCTGCGCCGCCCGGCTCAAAGCCAAACCACCATCCTCAACATCCTTAGTAATCGTCGACCCAGCTCCAATAGTCGCATTCTTACCCACCGTCACCGGCGCTACCAACTGCGTATCCGAACCAATAAACGCGCCGTCCTTAATAACCGTCTTAAATTTATTTGCACCATCATAGTTACAGGTGATCGTACCCGCACCAATATTCACATCTCGACCAATTTCACTATCGCCCAGATAACTCAAATGGCTGGCTTTACTACCTTCACCTAATTCCGTATTTTTTATTTCGATAAAATTACCAACGCGACTATTTTTATGTAAATGCGCACCAGGTCGTAAGCGTGCAAATGGCCCTACTTCAACGGCTTCATCTATCACTGCTTTTTCAATCACTGAATAGGGTTTTATCGTACAGCCATCGGCAATCTTGCTATTAGTAATGACGCAACCTGCGCCGATCGTCACGTTGCAGCCAATCTCTACACTGCCTTCAAAAATAACATTGATATCAATAAATGAATCACTGCCTATTTTTACATCACCGCGAATATCAACTCTGGCAGGGTCGGCTACGCTGACACCTTGTAGCATTAATAACTCGACCATTTCCTGCTGGTGAATTCTTTCCAGTTTGGCCAGCTGTTTTCTATCGTTGATGCCTTCAACTTCAAAACTGTTTTCGGGCTGTGCGGTAAATACCTGATTGCCATCGGCTACGGCCAGGGCAATAATATCGGTTAAATAATATTCGCCCTGTGAGTTATTGTTATCAATCTTGCTCAGGCATTCATTCAAATAACCGGCACGTAAGGCAAGAATGCCGGTATTCACTTCTGTGATATATCTTTGATTTTCGCTGGCATCCTTATGCTCGACAATGCTGGTCACTTTGTCACCGTCCCTGACAATTCGACCGTATCCAGTTGGATCATCCAGATCGACAGTTAACAAGGCGATATTGTTATCACTGACTTTCTTAACCAGGGTTTTTAATGTTTCTGTTTTTATTAAAGGCACGTCGCCATACAGAACCAGCGCTACTGAATCAGCATCTATTTTTGGACTCGCCTGCTGCACGGCATGTGCAGTGCCCAGCTGTGCTTTTTGCAGGACCCAGTCGACTTTAAAGTCTGAACAGGTTTCGCGCAGGTGTTCACCACCATGGCCATAAACCACGTGTATGTCATCGGCACCTAACTCTAAACTACGTTGGTAGACATGCTCCAGCATGGGTGTACCGGCAATACGGTGCATCACTTTTGGCAGTGACGATTTCATTCTTGTGCCCTGCCCTGCGGCAAGAATAATAACGGATAGATTCATGTTAAATCTCATGCATAAAAAAGGCCGACTTAGTGTCGACCTTCTTAGTTTAGCTGATTTGCTTAATCTCGCGGCTATTTTCTCTTTCTCAGCTTATTGATAGTTTCAAGCTGTGCCATCGCTTCCATTAGTTCAACTTTAGCGCGGGCAAAATCATAATCTGTTTTCTTGTCTGCCATGGCCGCTTCAGCTTTCGCTTTGGCTTCCAGTGCGGCGGCTTCATCGAGATCCGCAGCACGTACGGCTGTATCAGAAAGAATGGTTACAACATGAGGCTGGACCTCAAGAATGCCACCATTAACAAAGAATGACTGGGTATCACCGTGTTGATCGACGACGCGAACTTCACCCGGCTTCATTGTGCTCAGCAGGGGTGCATGTCTTGGCATAATGCCGACTTCACCCATTTCTGCTGGTGCATAAAGCTCTGTGACTGTACCTGAAAAAATCTCAATTTCGGCACTTACGATATCAACATGCATGGTCATGGCCATATTCATTCAACCTGCCTTACGGCTATTTCATTCCCTTGGCTTTTTCGATAACTTCCTCGATACCACCAACCATGTAGAACGCCTGCTCTGGAAGGTCATCGTGCTCGCCATCTAGAATAGCTTTAAAGGCTGCAAGATTATCTTTCAATGAAACGTACTTACCAGGTGCACCGGTGAATACTTCAGCAACGAAGAAAGGTTGTGACAGGAAGCGTTGAATCTTACGAGCACGTGATACGGCCTGTTTGTCTTCATCAGACAATTCATCCATACCCAGAATCGCAATGATATCTTTCAATTCTTTATAACGTTGTAGCAAACCCTGAACACCACGAGCGATTTCGTAATGCTCGTTACCGACTACGTGCGGATCAAGCATACGTGATGTTGAATCGAGTGGATCCACCGCAGGGTAAATACCCAGCTCGGCCACCTGACGAGACAATACCAGGGTCGCATCCAGATGCGCGAAAGTAGTCGCTGGAGATGGATCGGTCAAATCATCCGCTGGTACGTAAACGGCCTGGAATGAGGTAATCGAACCGGTCTTGGTTGAAGTAATACGTTCCTGAAGAACACCCATTTCTTCCGCCAGCGTGGGCTGGTAACCTACCGCTGAAGGCATACGACCTAGTAGCGCAGATACTTCGGTTCCGGCAAGTGTGTAACGGTAGATGTTATCAACGAACATCAAAACGTCACGACCTTCATCACGGAAATACTCAGCCATGGTCAAACCAGTCAGCGCAACGCGCAGTCTGTTACCTGGAGGCTCATTCATCTGGCCGTAAACCAGTGCCACTTTATCGAGTACGCCGCCTTCCTGCATTTCGTAGTAGAAGTCGTTACCCTCACGAGTACGCTCACCCACACCAGCAAATACGGAAAAGCCGCTGTGTTCAACCGCGATGTTACGAATCAGCTCCATCAGGGTTACGGTTTTACCTACACCCGCACCACCGAATAAACCAATTTTACCGCCCTTGGCGATTGGCATAACCAGGTCGATAACTTTAACGCCGGTTTCCAGAATTTCTGCAGCCGCACTTTGCTCTTCAAATTTTGGTGGCGCACGATGAATTGGCATAGTCGATTCATGACCGATCTCGCCCTGGTTATCGATTGGCTCACCCAATACATCCATGATGCGACCTAGAGTTTTCTGCCCTACTGGCACTCTGATTGCATCGCCGGTATTTCTAACTTCCATTCCACGACGCAAACCTTCGGTTGCACCCATGGCAATAGCTCGTACTACACCATCACCCAACTGCGACTGCACTTCCATCGTCAAACCGGTTTCATCCAGTTTTAGCGCGTCGTAGACTTTTGGAATGGAGTCCCGTGGAAATTCGACGTCGATAACCGCGCCGATAATTTCAACTACGTTTCCGGTACTCATGATTGTATCCTCATAACTAATATTTAAATTCTGTTTAATAAACCTGTAGGTTCGAATTTATTCGAACAATGCCGCCGGCTTATCCATCTTGTGCGAATGAATTCGCACCTACTAAATTCTTTATTACTGCCCAGCCTCAGCTAACAGCGGCAGCGCCACTAACGATCTCGGAAATCTCCTGAGTAATCGCAGCCTGTCTTGCCTTGTTGTATATGGTTTGCAGCTCTTTAATAATATCGCCTGCATTGTCTGTCGCGCTCTTCATCGCCATCATTCTGGCCGACATTTCACAGGCAATATTTTCTACCACTGAGCGATAAACCTGTGACTCGATAAAACGTAACATCAAGCCATCAATAATTGGTTTAGATTCTGGCTCGTAAATATAGTCCCAGTGATGTGTCAGTTCTTCATCCATGATGCCTTTAACTGGAACCAGCTGATGAACATTAGCTTCCTGCGTCATGGTATTGACAAAATCGTTGCTGACCAGATAAAGACGATCAATCCTGCCTTCATCATAAGCGTCGAGCATGACTTTGACTGCACCAATCAGCTCTTCCATGCTGGGTGTGTCACCAAGATTGCTCGCCTGTGCCACTACAGTCGCTTTGAAGCGACTAAAGAAGCCAACGGATTTTTTACCAATCGCACAGACATCAACTTCAACGTCTTTTGCATCCCACTCGGCCATATCAACGACAGCGGCTTTAAACATGTTGGTATTTAAACCACCACATAAACCACGGTCGGTTGAGACAACAATATAACCAACGCGTTTAACCTGTTCGCGTTCGCTCAAGTAGGGGTGTTTGTATTCAGGGTGTGCCTGAGACAAATGCGCCAGTACGTTGTTAATTTTTTCCGCGTAAGGACGCGCAGCACGCATGCGATCCTGCGCTTTACGCATCTTGCTCGCTGCTACCATTTCCATCGCTTTAGTGATCTTCTGCGTGTTTTTAACACTACCGATCTTGCTGCGAATTTCTTTTGCGCCTGCCATTTAAATCTACCTGATTAAATATTTATAATCTGCGTTTAGCGCAGACTCTAAAATACGCCCTTAGCTTTAAAGTCATCTAATGCAGCGCGCATACCAGCTTCAATCTCATCATTGAAGTCGCCAGTTTCGTCTATCTTTGCCAGCAAACCAGCGTTGTTGCTCTTAATGTGTGCAACCATGGCCGCTTCAAAATCGACCACTTTATTGACAGCAACATCATCCATGTAGCCTTCGTTTGCCATGAACAATGAGAACGCCATTTCTGCCGTAGACATCGGTGAATACTGAGCCTGTTTCATCAATTCAGTAACACGCTCACCACGCGACAACTGTGCACGGGTTGTTTCATCAAGATCAGAAGCGAACTGCGCGAAAGCGGCTAATTCACGATACTGAGCCAGCGCTAAACGAACACCGCCACCCAGTTTCTTAATGATGTTGGTTTGAGCTGCACCACCTACGCGTGATACTGACAAACCAGCGTTAATCGCAGGACGAATACCGGCGTTAAACAAATCTGATTCCAGGAAGATCTGACCATCGGTAATCGAAATTACGTTGGTTGGTACAAACGCAGAAACGTCACCATCCTGGGTCTCAATAATTGGTAGCGCTGTCAATGAACCAGTCTTGCCTTTAACTTCACCATTGGTGAATTTTTCAACGTAATCGACACTGACACGTGAAGCACGCTCCAGCAGACGTGAATGCAAATAGAATACATCACCAGGATAAGCTTCACGACCCGGAGGACGACGTAGCAACAATGAAACCTGACGGTAAGCCCAGGCCTGTTTCGTCAAATCATCAAATACAATTAGCGCATCCTGACCACGGTCACGGAAGTACTCACCCATGGTGCAACCTGAATAAGGTGCAATGTATTGCATGGCTGCAGATTCAGCCGCTGAAGCTGCAACGATAATGGTGTGCTCCAGTGCGCCGTGCTCTTCGAGCTTACGAGCAATGTTCGCTACGGTTGAAGCTTTCTGGCCAATCGCAACATAAATACATTTTACGCCGGTGTTAGCCTGATTGATGATGGCATCAATCGCTACCGCAGTTTTACCTGTCTGGCGATCGCCAATAATCAGCTCACGCTGACCACGTCCAATAGGAACCATGGCATCAATTGATTTCAAACCGGTTTGTACAGGCTGATTAACTGACTGACGCTCAATTACACCCGGTGCAATTTTTTCAATCGGTGCAGTTTCAGTTGAATCAACCGGGCCTTTACCGTCGATGGGATTACCCAGCGCGTCAACAACGCGTCCAAGCAAACCTTCGCCGATAGGCACTTCAAGAATACGACCTGTGCATTTAGCGGTATCGCCTTCTGACAGATGACCGTAAGCACCAAGAACCACGGCACCAACGGAATCGCGTTCCAGATTCAACGCCATGGCGAATGTGTCGCCTGGCAATTCAATCATTTCACCCTGCATGGCGTCGGCCAGGCCGTGTATACGCAAAATGCCATCGCCTATACTAACGACAGTACCTTCGGTACGAGCTTCTACGGAAGAATCAAAATTCTCGATTCTTGATTTAATCAGTTCACTGATTTCTGATGGATTCAGCTGCATTTCGTTTTTCCTCTTAACGACCCAATGTCAATGCCAGCGACTCTAGCTGGGATTTCATTGAGCCATCGATAATTGTATCTCCGGCCTTGATAACTACACCGCCAATCAATGACTCATCAATGGTTGTAGTAATTGTTACTTCTCGACCCAATTTGGCTTTTAGCGTTTTGATAATGCTGTCTTCCTGCTCACTAGAAAGTGGGAAGGCAGATCTCACTTCGGCATCAACTTTGCCTTCTGCTTCTGCACGATAGACTTCAAACTGCAGAGCAACTTCTGGTAAAGCTTTTATTCGGCCATTTTCCGCCATCAGCTTGATCAGGTTTTGTTGCTGCTCGTTGAGCTTGTCAGCGATCACTTTCAGCATCAGCTCAGCTTGCTGCTCACCACCCATTTTAGGGTTGTCCAACAAGCTGCACATTTCAGCATTATCAACGATAGCCGCCATAAGACCTAGCGCCTCGCTCCAGCTGTCTACCGATGATGTTTCGATAGCGTTCTGGTAAACAGCGCGTGCATAGGGTCGAGCAACAGTAGTGTAATCTGCCATGTTTTTCGCGCCTAAAGCTGTTCAGCCAAAGCACTTAAAGTGCTGGCGTGGGCTTCTGCATTAACTTCCTGCTTAAGAATTTTTTCGGCACCGGCAATGGCTAAAATAGCCACTTGCTGGCGCAGATCCTCACGCGCACGATTAATTTCCTGCGCTATCTCAGCATCGGCACCAATCTTGATTCGGTCTGCTTCTGTTCTGGCATCGTCTTTTGCTTCATCAACAATTTCGGAAGCACGTTTCTGTGCCTGCACAATTATTTCTGAGGCCTGACCTTTGGCTTCTTTCAAATGCTCTGCTGCTCTCTTCTCAGCTAATTCCTGTTCATGCTGGCCGCGTTCGGCAGCAGCAAGACCTTCTGAAATTTGCTTTTTACGTTCAGCAAGCGCATTCACCAGTGGTGGCCAGACGTAGGCATAACAAAACCATACGAAGACCGCAAAAGTGATCGATTGACCAATCAGCGTTAAATTAATATTCATTCGCTAGTACCGTGTTAGTTCTAACTTATGCGCCGGCAACAGCGAAGATGACGTAGAAAGCTACACCAACAGAAATCATTGGCACAGCATCAGTCAAACCCATCATAAGGAAGAACTGACCACGTAATAATGGAATCAGTTCAGGCTGACGTGCAGCACCTTCCAGAAAACGGCCACCCAATACACCAATACCGATCGCAGCACCGAGAGCGCCTAAACCCATCATGATGGCACCAGCTATATATAGCGTTGCTTGTACTTCAGTCATTGTCTTACTCCTAATAAAATTAAATTCTTTAAAATTCTGTTAATGGTCTTCGTTGGTCTGATAAGCCAGATCCATGTACACGATGGTCAGTGTCATGAAGATGTAAGCCTGCAGGGTAATAATCAGGATATGGAAAATTGCCCAGCCTAATTGCATGAAACCACCAAAAATACCCGCTATCCAACCGCCGCCATACATCAGCGCGATCAGGATAAAAATCATTTCGCCCGCGAACATGTTGCCGTAAAGACGCAATGATAACGACAAAGGCTTGGCGATTAAAGCCACAAACTCTAAGACAAAGTTAATCGGAATGAAGGCCAGTTTTAGCACTATATTATTTGAGCTAAATGGATGCAGCGTTAACTCTCCAACAAAACCAATCAAACCCTTTTGCTTGAAGCTATAAAAGAGTGTCAGCATAAACACAGATAGCGCCATACCAAAGGTTGCGTTTGGATCAGTTGACGGTACGACTTTGAAATAAACGTGATGCGGATCCATACCAAAAAATTGATGACCCATCCAGCCAACTGCACCAGGTATCCAGTCAACTGGCATCAAATCCATGAAGTTGATCAGAAATACCCAGACAAAGATGGTTAGTGCCATGGGCGCCACAAAAGGGTTGCGACCGGTAAAAGTGCTTTTCACGCTTGAATCGACAAACTCAACGATCATCTCAACGAAGTTCTGCATACCACCGGGTACGCCAGATGTTGCAGTATTAGCTACTTTTTTGAACAGGAATAGAAATAAAGCGCCGAGGAAGATCGACCAGAACATGGTATCAACATGAATCGCCATAAAGCCCATGGCTTTAGCTTCGGCGGCATCATGGGCAAGACCCCATTGGCCAGCAAGATCATGACCTTCCGGAAATTTTCCATAGGTCATATTCTGTAAATGATGCTGTATGTATTGCGCAGCGGTCTGCTGGGTATCACCCGACATTATTAACTCTCTTTAGTCTCGCGCCGTCTTTTTGGCTGTTTAAAAACATCAACAACCGCCGGCGTTATATATACAAAAAAATAAACGACCAACAAGGCCGCCCCATTTACAGGCTTAATGAGCACAAATGCCGCGACAAACATCGCACCTGTTAAAACAATTTTGTTAATTTCAGCCCAGTAGAAAGATTGCAGCTCTACTGCCGGCTCATTGGTCTGGCGGGCAGCAAACACTTTCAAGGCAAACCACGTACTCGTTACCGTGGCGATCAAGCCTCCAGCAAAAGCTGAATAAGCAGCCGTTACATTGAGTAAGATCAATAACGTTGACACCACAATTGTTATTATCAATTGCACTGTTACGTAAGTGACTACCCTATTTAACGCATTTTTCTGCAAGTAACGTAACCTTATTCCTTCAGCTTGCGCCTACCGACTTACTGCTTGATAAACGCCGCCTGTAAAACAATAAACACACGGGCAACTGAGCGCGCAAATTCTATAGATTGCATCTACTTAAGTCAAGATAACCATTTGCTTATAAACCCCTTGCATGACAATGGGCTTATAGCTGCCATCTAACTACAACACACTGGTTTTACTGGATTTTGGCTAAAATCCCTTCCAGCTCATCAAGGCTGTTATAACTAATTTCGATCAAGCCCTTACCTTTTGGTTTTTGCTTGATATGAACTACAGCACCCAGACGCTCGGAAAGATTCGTTTCCAGATTACTGATATCAGGGTCTTTTTTCACTACTTTGGCTGGCGCGCTCGGATTCAGCGCTCGACGAACCAGCTGCTCGGTTTCACGTACCGACAAACCCTTTTTCGCCACCTGCCGCGCCAGTGTGCTTTGCGCATTTCCAGTAATGCCCAATAATGCGCGTGCATGCCCCATCTCTATCGAACGCTCGCTCAGCATTTCTTTTACATCGTCATTTAAATCCTGCAAGCGCAACAGATTACTCACCGATGCCCTGGAACGCCCGACACTATCGGCGATTTCCTGATGCGTCATCTCGAAATCATTCATCAATCGAAGCAAGGCGGTAGATTCTTCCAGCGGATTCAAATTCTCACGCTGAATATTTTCAATCAACGATACCGCAGCGGCAGTCTGATCATCAAATGTCTTGATGACAGCGGGTATTTTATCCAGACCAGCCAGCTGCGAGGCACGCCAGCGGCGCTCACCTGCTACAATTTCGTAACGCCCGCCTTCCGCAACCCTTAATACTATTGGCTGCACCACACCCTGTGCGCCGATCGAATCTGCCAGCTCCTGCAAAGCCTCTTCGTCAAAATAACTTCGCGGCTGCCATGGCCCACGCTGGATTAAATCGACGTCAACTTCTTTAAGCTCGTCACCATGCTGCGGCGTCGTCATCTGCTCAACGCTTTCGTTAGCACCTAGCAGCGCATTCAGGCCTCGGCCTAATCCTCTTTTCTTTGTTGCCATAATCTCTTATTTTTTCTTTATAAACTTTTATTATGATGCTGCGCCAGCCATCATGCTCGGACTTTTCCGGCGTAACATTTCACCCGCCAGCGCCAGATACGCCAGCGCACCACTCGATGTTTTCTCATACAACAAGGCGGGCAGACCATAACTGGGCGCTTCCGCTAAACGCACATTGCGCGGTACTACGGTACGGTAAACCTTGTCACCAAAATGCTCGATAAGCTGGTCCGAAACATCTTTTGCCAGGGTATTGCGCGGGTCATACATGGTTCGCAGCAGGCCCTCCACTTCTAAAGTCGGATTCACCGAAGCTCTAACCTGATTAATGGTGTCCATTAACTGGCTCAAACCTTCCAGCGCATAATACTCACACTGCATAGGAATGATCACCGCGTCTGAAGCTACCAGGGCGTTCAAGGTCAGCATGCTCAAGGCCGGCGGACAATCGATCAGGATATATTCGTAATCCTCTTTAATTGTATCAATCGCAAGTTTCAAACGATTCTGCGCGCCGTCTGCACGCATCAACTCAACTTCAGCAGCGGTTAAATCTGCGTTCGCTGGCAATAAATCAATACCGATATTCTCAAGACGATGCACACAGCTGCGTGCATCAGCATCAGAAATCAGCACATCACAAATGGTTTCTTTTAGTTCGTGCTTATCGACACCCACACCCATAGTGGCATTACCCTGCGGGTCGAGATCGATCAACAACACCTTGCGCCTGGTCGCCGCCAATGATGCCGCAAGATTAACGCTGGTTGTGGTTTTACCCACACCGCCTTTCTGATTTGCCAATGATAATACTTGCGCCATGATTAAGAGTTCGCCTTTATTATTTCCAATAGATGCCGTTCTGCATCTAATCCATATACATCTAATGTGTGAGCCTGCTTTAAAACATAAGCCGGATCATTGATGGTTTCGTCCAGCTTGCCCTGCATCACCAAAATCCGCGTCTCCGGCTGGTGCAAATGCGCTGTTGATTTCAAAATAAGATCGGTATCAGCATAAGCACGAGCAATGACAGCGTCAAAGTATAGCTCAGGCCGGTAGTCTTCGACACGCTGATTCACCACTTCGACGTTATCTAACTTCAAAAGCCTTTTTGCCTGAATCAGAAAACTGGTTTTTTTACCGTTACTATCGAGCAATACAAAACGCGTTTCCGGGCGGGCGAGGGCGAGCGGAATACCCGGCAAACCCGCGCCACTGCCGACATCTGCAATCAAACCGTTGCCTATATAAGGCAACACCACCAGGCTATCGAGCAGGTGCTTGCTGACCATTTCGGATGGGTCGCGTACCGCGGTCAAATTAAATGCTTTATTCCATTTAACCAACAACTCCAGATATTCGATTAACTGTGCAGGCACGCTCTCGGGCAAATCCAGAGCCATTTTTTCAAGACCCGTTTCGAGCTGGGTTAATAATGAAGTAGACATAGGGCCAGGGCGCTTATCGCGCTTTGTTCTTTTTAAGGTGAACCATTAATAAGGAAATTGCTGCCGGCGTCATGCCCGGTATGCGCCCCGCCTGACCAATGGTTTCAGGTCGTTGATCACTCAACTTTAGACAGATTTCCGTTGATAAGCCACGCACCTCTTTATAATCAATCAGATCAGGAAGACGTGTTGTCTCGTGTTTCAGGGTTTTATCGATTTCAGCCTGCTGACGGGTCAAATAACCTTCGTACTTAGCCTGAACTTCTACCTGCTCGGCAATTTTATCGACTTGTTCTGGCATTATATCGTCATTTACTGCGGCTTTACCGATGATAGCCACCAAATGAGAGTAATCAATTTCAGGTCGGCGCAGCAAATCAGCCGCTTTATAATCGCGACTGAAGGGTTTTCCGGTTAATTTAGCCAGCTCAACACCTTCCTCAGAGCCAGGTTGAATCACTTTTGTCGCCAGTCGCTGCTGTTCATGCTCGATAGCATCACGTTTATTGCAAAACAGCGCCCAATGAGTGTCATCGATCAACCCCATTTCACGCGCTATTGGGGTTAAACGTAAATCAGCGTTGTCTTCGCGCAATATCAAACGATATTCGGCACGGGAGGTAAACATGCGATAAGGCTCTTGCGTGCCGCAGGTAATCAGGTCATCGACTAATACGCCGATATAAGCCTGATCGCGGCGCGGCGTCCATGAATCTTTGCCCTGCACCTGCCTGGCCGCATTGATCGCCGCGAGCAACCCTTGCGCGGCAGCTTCTTCATAACCGGTGGTGCCGTTGATTTGCCCGGCAAAATACAGGCCGCTGATAAATTTGGTTTCCAGCGAGGCTTTCAAATCACGCGGATCGAAAAAGTCATACTCGATGGCGTAGCCGGGGCGAGTGATATGGGCATTTTCAAAACCCTTGATCGATCGCACCAGCGCCAACTGCATATCAAAAGGCAGACTGGTTGAGATACCATTGGGGTAAATCTCGTTTGTGGTCAAACCTTCCGGCTCGATAAAGATCTGGTGCGAATCTTTATCCGCAAAGCGCACGACTTTATCTTCGATAGAAGGACAATAGCGCGGGCCGATACCTTCAATAGTGCCACTATACATCGGCGAACGATGCAGGCCTTCGCGGATAATTTCGTGAGTGCGTTCATTAGTATGGGTAATGTGGCAACTCACCTGCTGAGGATGATCGCTAACACTGCCTGTCAACGAAAATACCGGCACCGGATCATCGCCGGGTTGTGCCTGCAAAGCTGAATAATCGATACTTCGGCAATCGATACGCGGCGGTGTGCCCGTTTTTAAACGATTAACGCGGAAGGGTAAATCTCGTAAACGATTCGCCAGCGCAATAGACGGCGGATCACCGGCACGGCCACCAGAATAATTCGACTCGCCAATATGAATCAAACCACCAAGGAAAGTGCCCGCAGTCAAAACCACTGCTTTGGCGCTGAACCTCAAGCCCATCTGGGTGACAACGCCGGTAACTCGCTCACCGCCATCCACCGTCTCGACGATTAAATCATCCACCGCCTGCTGAAAAATCAAAAGATTAGGCTGATTTTCCAATGCCTCGCGCACCGCCGCTTTGTAAAGCACACGATCTGCCTGCGCACGGGTAGCCCGAACCGCCGGGCCCTTGCGGCTATTCAAAACACGAAACTGAATACCACCTTTGTCCGCGGCTTTTGCCATGATGCCACCAAGAGCATCAATCTCTTTAACCAGATGCCCCTTGCCGATACCGCCAATCGCCGGGTTACAACTCATCTGCCCCAGCGTTTCAACATTGTGCGTCAGCAATAACGTTTTCACACCCATACGAGCGGCCGCCAGCGCAGCTTCGGTGCCAGCATGACCGCCACCGATAATAATCACGCCAAAGGATTCTGTATAAAACATCGCTACTTCTGCTTACCTGACTGCTCAAAAATTGATCAAAACTTACAAGAAGCGCGAATTATAAAGCAAATCATCGGCTTCAACGACTAACTATCTTTGCCTTACACACACTTTAGGTTGCTGTTTGTTCTGGCCGTTATTACATAAACTGATCTTTTCAGGCTATTTACTAATCTTTTGCTATAGATCAATATTAGCTATTCATAATTTATTTATATGCCCTTCAATTTTTCTGATTGGCCTTTTGTCGTGATTTACGGCTAAATTGATCGGCTTAGCTCTATTAACAGGAAATTTATGTCTTCACCCGTGCATGACCCACTTTCGACGACCGTTAACGACAACAGTCTGATCGAGGTTAAAAATACCACTTGTTACATGTGCGCCTGCCGCTGCGGTATTCGCGTTACTGTGCGCGATGGTGAAGTTCGTTATATTCAGGGCAACCCTGAGCACCCGCTTAACAAAGGTGTGATTTGCGCCAAGGGTGCTTCCGGCATCATGAAGCAGTATTCCCCCGGCCGCCTGACCAAGCCACTGCTTCGCAAGCCCGGCTCAGATCGTGGTGATAATGAATTCGAAGAAATCAGCTGGGAAAAAGCCTATTCCCTGCTGGAAGAACGTCTGGCTCACATCCGTGCCACCGACCCTAAAAAATTCGCCCTGTTTACTGGCCGCGACCAGATGCAGGCGCTCACCGGCCTGTTCTCCAAGCAATACGGCACGCCCAACTATGCCGCCCACGGTGGTTTATGTTCGGTGAATATGGCCGCAGGCATGATCTACACCATCGGTGGTTCCTTCTGGGAATTCGGTGGGCCGGACCTCGACCGCGCCAAATTGTTCGTCATGATCGGCACCGCTGAAGATCATCATTCCAACCCGATGAAAATTGCGCTGTCAAAATTCAAGCGCAATGGTGGCCGTTTTATCGCGATTAATCCTGTGCGCAGCGGTTATGCCGCCATCGCCGATGAATGGATTCCGATCAAACCCGGCACCGACGGTGCCTTGTTCCTCGCCCTGACCAACGAGATTATCAGCCAGGGTTTATACGACCGTGATTTTGTTATCAATCAGACCAACTCCGCCGAGCTGGTTAATATGGATGAAAACTCATCGGAATATGGCATGTTCGTTCGTTTTGAAGTGCCCAAGGAAGAGGGCTGTTTCGACGCACAAAATAAATTATGGTGGGATCGTGATCTCAATAAACCAATTTCAATGCACACCGAAGGTGTCGATCCCTATCTATTGGGCGAATTCAAACTCGACGATGGCACACCGGTTAAACCTGCTTTTCAGTTACTGGTTGATCGCGTTAAAGACTATACCGCCGAATGGGCTGCAGACATTACCGGTATTCCCGCTGAGACCATAAAACGTCTGGCGCACGAAATGGGCATCACCGCCCGTGACGAAAAAATCGAATTACCGATTGCATGGACCGACGCCTGGGGCAAGGAACACGACCGAGTTACCGGTAATCCGGTAGCCTTCCACGCCATGCGTGGACTGGCGGCACACTCGAACGGTTTCCAGACCATTCGCTCCATGTCCATCTTGATGAGCATTCTGGGCACCATTGACCGCCCCGGTGGTTTCCGCCATAAGGCGCCGTTCCCACGGCCGATTCCGCCTTGCGCCAAAACAGGCACCAGCTGGGATGATGTTCAACCGAACACCCCATTGAATGGTATGCCGCTAGGATGGCCTGCTGATCCCGATGATTTATTCGTCGATGAAAACGGCGGCCCCATTCGACTCGATAAAGCTTTTTCGTGGGAGCACCCGCTGTCCGTTCACGGCCTGATGCACAACGCTATCACTAATGCATGGCGCGGCGACCCGTACAAAATCGACACCATGCTAATTTTCATGTCGAACATGGCGTGGAACTCGACCATGAATACGGAAGAAGTTCGCAAAATGCTCAATGATAAAGATGCGGACGGCGAATACAAAATTCCGTTCCTCGTGGTTTGTGATGCTTTCCAGTCTGAAACCGTTGCCTTTGCCGATCTGGTTTTACCGGACACCACTTACCTCGAACGTCACGATGTAATGTCCATGCTCGACAGACCGATTTCAGAATTTGAAGGCCCGGTTGATTCCGTGCGCATTCCTGTAGTCGAACCCACCGGCGAATGCAAACCTTTCCAGGAAGTGTTGATCGAACTCGGCTCGCGTTTGAAATTGCCCGCTTTTGTTAACGAAGATGGCACCCGCAAATTCCGTGACTATCCCGACTTCGTGGTGAATTACGAAACCGCGCCGGATTCCGGTATCGGTTTCCTCGCAGGCTGGCGTGGCAAGGGCGGCGAAAAATTTATGAAGGGTGAACCCAATCCGAACCAGTGGGAAATGTACGAAAAAAATAATTGTGTATTCCAGTACGAATTACCCAAATCATATCAGTACATGCGCAACTGGAATCAGGGTTATTTGGAATGGGCCAAACGCCACAGCCTTACGCGTTACGCCGAACCCATTAACATTCATATTTATTCTGAAGTGTTACAAAAATTCCGCTCCGCCGCTCAGGGTAAATCCGACGGTAAACAACCTCCCGATCATTTGCGCGCACGTATAGAAACTCATTTTGATCCGCTACCGTTTTATTCCGAACCACTGGAATCTCAATTAACGGATGTACGTAAATATCCATTGAATGCGATTACACAACGGCCGATGGCGATGTACCATTCCTGGGATTCGCAAAATGCCTGGTTACGTCAAATTCATGCGCACAATTATCTGCACGTCAATTCAAAAACCGCGCGTGCCGCCAACATTGAAGATGGCGCATGGATGTGGATAGAATCGATGCACGGCAAAGTTCGTTGCATGTGTCGTTATTCCGAATCGGTGGAACCCGGCACAGTCTGGACATGGAACGCCATCGGCAAAGCTTCCGGCACCTGGGGTTTGAGCGACAACGCCAACGAATCAAAAAAAGGTTTCTTGCTGAACCATTTAATCAGCGAAGAATTGCCTGCGCACAAAGATGGCGACCATCTTTCTAACTCTGATCCGGTTACCGGCCAGGCGGGTTGGTATGATGTACGCGTAAGAATTTATCCCGTAGGCCCCGATGAACCAGAAATCACCAGCCCGCAATTTGATCCAATACCTACCGCGCCCGGCTCGAAAAAATTTGGCTCACACTGGTTGAAGTACTTTGCCGGAAAGAGGGCGAAAAAATGAAGCAGCTCGCATTAGTTATTGACCTGAATGTTTGTGTTGGCTGTCACGCCTGCGTCACCAGTTGTAAAGAATGGAACACCTCCGGCACCGCGGGTTCAATGTCAGATTTCAATCCTTACGAAGAAGACCCTACTGGCACTTTTTTTAATCGTGTACAAACTTTTGAAATTGGCGAATACCCCAATACCGAAACGGTACACTTCCCCAAGAGCTGTTTGCACTGCGAAGAGCCTCCTTGTGTACCTGTTTGCCCTACCGGTGCCAGCTACAAACGCAAGGAAGACGGAATTGTTTTAGTCGATTACGATAAATGTATCGGCTGTAAATATTGCTCATGGGCCTGCCCTTACGGCGCGCGTGAACTCGATGAAGAACAGAAAGTAATGAAAAAATGTACCCTCTGTGTTGATCGCATTTACGATGAAACTTTACCCGAAGCCGAACGTAAACCGGCCTGTGTTTTAGCCTGCCCAACCAGTGCGCGTTTATTTGGTGACGTCAAAGACCCTGATTCCCCTGTTTCAGAAACCATCCGTGAAAATGGCGGTTATCAACTGATGCCTGAATGGGGCACAAAACCAGCGAATCATTATCTGCCGCGTCGCAAAATAAAGATGACGATTCATAAAGACGAGTTAACACGTGTCGATAATCCGCTGAACAAGGAACGTCAGCTACCAATGCCGGGTGATGATGAGCAAACACTCGACGACATCATGAGCTGGTAGTTTAGAGAACCCTAACGAACTTTTTAAATTCGGAAAAAATTATGCATCCTGCTTTTTCAGTTATTTTTCTAACCACATTAATTGGTGCCGGCCAGGGTTTGTTCCTGGCTTTATATACCGGACAGTTATATTCAGTTTTCAATCTTGTACCGGGACAGGACTCACACACTTTCTATGGTTACGGAAGTTTACTGGCGTTAATCTTTCTTGCCATGGGTTTGCTGGCTTCATTTTTCCATCTCGGACATCCAGAACGCGCATGGCGATCTGCAGCAATGTGGCGCACTTCGTGGTTATCACGCGAAGTGATCGTTTTGCCATCCTTTATGGGCATGACTTTTCTTTATGGACTAACACATTACCTCGGCTTTAATCCTGTGCTGTTTACCATTAGCGATGTCTTTGTAGTTAATCTAACTTTATTGCTGGGTTTTCTTGCGACCGGTTTAGCCTTCCTGTTATTTTTATGTACAGCCATGATTTACGCCTGCGTTAAATTTTTACAGGAATGGGCAACACCATTAACCGTTTTAAATTACACATTATTAGGCGCTGCTTCTGGTTTTACACTGGCGACCGTTTTCGCTTCTTACGCAGGCATTCAACTGGTTTCTTTTTATGCGGGCTGGGCAATCATTTTAACATCGCTCGCCTTTATATCTCGCATTGCCTCACTGATTCGTAATTCACTCATCAAACCAAAATCCACCATGACCTCGGCCATTGGTATTCGTCATACAAAAATTCAGCAGAAGTCTCGCGGTTTCATGGCCGGCTCATTCAATACCCGTGAATATTTTCACAATGCTTCAGCAGTCTTATTCAGAAGCATTAAATGGATATTTCCGATACTGGTATTTGTATTACCGATAATGATTTTGAGCAGCAGCACAGGCACGAGTAGTTTCGCACTTTTTGCACTAGCCTTTATAATTCAATACACAGGTTTATTGGCTGAACGCTGGTTTTTCTTCGCGCAGGCTAACCACCCGCAGAACCTTTATTACCAGACTATATAACTTGTACTCACCCATGCATGGGTTCTGCCCTGTGGGCAGCACATGCAACGTGCGCTCTAAATCGTTCCAGACGATTTAGTCAAAAACAACCGTACGATTTTCATACACCAACAAATCATGATGCACGTGATGGCGTACCGCGCGCGCTAAAACAATTTTTTCCAGGTCACGGCCAATACGCACTAAATCCTCAACCGTATCTTTGTGACTGACGTGCACCACATCCTGTTCGATGATCGGGCCGGCATCGAGTTCAGCGGTGACGTAATGACTGGTCGCACCGATAATTTTCACACCACGTTCGTGTGCACTGTGATACGGTCGGCCACCGGGGAAGGCGGGCAGGAAGGAGTGGTGGATGTTGATAACCCGCTGCGGATAATCTTTGACAAACTCATCGCTCAGCACCTGCATGTAACGCGCCAGCACAATAAAGTCGATATCGTGCTGCGCCAGCAGTGCTTTCTGCCTGGCTTCCTGTTCTTCCTTGTTATCCTTATTAATTGATATACAGTGGTACTCAATACCCAGCCGCTCGGACGCAGTCTGCAAATCGGTATGGTTGCTGATGACCAGCGGAATCTCAACGTCCAGCTCGCCGCATTCGTAACGCGCCAGTAAATCATAAAAACAATGCGACATTTTTGAAACAAACAGGGCCATGCGCGGCTTGTCATCGGCGAAATACAGTTGCGATGTCATTTGGTAGCGTGAACCCACCAAAGTCTCAAAATATTCAGCAATTTTATGGCGATCTATGGCAAAGCCATCTAATTCCCACTCCACGCGCATAAAAAAGACACCGCGCTCAGTATCCACATGCTGATCAAGATACAGAATATTACCGTCGTTTTTATAGATAAATTCGGTAATAGCTACCACAATGCCTGATTTATCAGGGCAGTGGATTAACAGCACAGCTGAGTTTTTGGTTGACTTAGTCATAGCTTGATCTTACTAGCTCAATCTTTATTTGTCTTTTCAACATGAAACTTTAAATTCCGTAGCATCTTATATGGCAAGACTTCCTGTATTTTGTTAATAATCCAGTCTGGTAGCCAACCTTTGGGATCGGCATGGAAGATTAGTTCTGCTTTTGTTTGGCGATTGCCCAATGACGTTAGTGTATATCGGCTTTCAATCATATCTGCACGCACTATTCCATTCTGTTCAGGCATCAAATCACTTTCTTCTACATTCAATACAAATACTATTTTTTTATCATCCTTATGTATCAATTTTTGGCGATAGACAAAATCCCTGTCTGATGCTGGCCAGGGAGCAGAGAAATGACTATATTCTAACCTTTCAGTTGCCGAATACTCTCTTAATAGGCGCACTTCCGAAAGATAGGGCACCCATTTTTTTCTATACATAAGATCATCCAGAAACGATTGTATTTTCTCCATTTCAACATCAATAACAATCTGCGCTTTCACCCTGACAATATCGGAGCCCTTGATTTCCTGAATGTAAACAACAACACCATTTTCTTCTGTAATTTTCTGCCAGAGTATTTTCTTGTCTTCTGAAATATTTTCTATCGATGCTATGCACAATTCAGACATAATCATCAAAGCAACCATTGTTACAATTCTCACAATCAAAAAACTTCTCCTTACTTTAATGGTTAAACATACAAACACTACATGCTTAGCTAACTATCGTATATGCAGGCAGCGTACAAGATTTCTGCTAATATTAACTACATTGTGTAGAACAGCAACGCAAAAAAGCGATCTCTCTACCAATACTAGCCATCTTGTTACCGCTAACACACTACATCGAATACCATCACTGGTTGACAGCTATGATACTCTGGATTGAAAATATCAACGTAGCGCAGCCCTTCTAATAACAATAAAATCCTATGATCGACAACAATTCCAAATTTCGCCTCACAAAATCAGTAACGGGCGCATTACTTATCTCAAGTCTGTTAGTAGCCTTTCTAGCGCCACGCTGGGGCCTTCTCGATGATATTGATGATCAAATGTTTCGATTTGGAACAGTGCTGTTGCCCGAGCCAGATGCTATTGATAACACTTATATCGTTCATATACCTGATGATCTTATTCAAAACCCTGATTCAATAAAACAGCTTCGCCAATCACTCAGCAGACTGCATAAGAATAAATCAGCCTCTATTGCCTTGTTGACCCCTCAATTACCTTCTCTGGATTACCAACTTAAAGAAGAGAGTGGCTCGGATACCGGCAAAATAGAACCCGACACCAATAAAGATGAGTGGCAGCTAGCACAGGGTGAATTGACTAAATTAGCATGGACTCTGGAGAACTATAAAGTAATTGTCGGCTTACCAGTGCCAAAACCTGCATTTACCAAACCAGACAATGAATCATTTATCGACTTTATGAATAGCTTATTATTTTCGAAATTAAACCCCTCTTTTATCGAGTCATTTCAAAATAGTTATAAATATAAAATAGCACCGTATCTGTCACCGCCAGATAGCCGCCATAAAACCTCATTATTATGGAAAACAGAAAATAACAAAATCACTCCAGATTTATCTCTTGAAATATATAAAAAATCAAAACGCATTAACAAGCATGACTGGTCAAAATCTGAGGGTATAAAAGTAGGCAAGGAATTAATTCGTACTGATAACACTGGCACTGTAATGAGTTACTTCCCTGTCACTGCTGTGCCCGATATAAAAAACATCAAGCTTGATGAACTGTTTTCCCTCAGCAGAGATAAAATTAAGGGCAGTACGTTTATACTTGGTACTGATGAAGCTGCCTTAATGTCAACAGCCAGTCATTTTTCAAGCCTTTCCTCCGGAGCGTCCTATCACACATCCACATGGGCCAACTGGTTTAAAAAACTGGCTTTTGTTTTTGTATTTATCTATCTGCTTTTATTCGTCGGCAAGCTACAAAAGCATACCGGCTATTTATTAAGTTTACTGCTATTGTTTGGCGCACTAGCATTTCAATATGGTCTATTGCTAACTCAATCGGTCTGGCTTCCTCTAATCAGCCTATATTTATTCTTAATACTTGGTCATTTTGTCGTCTGGGTAAAAAAATCCATAGACTCTAAAATGGATGCATTAATACTCCATACTCATGAAGCCTTATGGCATCTGGCGCAGTACCAGTACGAGCAGGGTGACCAGGAAAAATCTTTAACCAATTTACGTAAATGCTCACCTACTGCTGACGTCCTCGATCTCATGTATAACATTGGCCAGGGCTTTGAGCGGCGTCGACAATATGATAAAGCTCTGAATTTATATTCTGATATTGATGCCCGTGATGGCGGATACAAAGATGTTAAAAAACGATTACAGTCATTATTTTCTATATCAGGCAATCAAACAGACGTCACTTCACCACTTCAAGCAGGGAAAACATTGCTTATGCCTGATTTAGGCCTGCAGCTGCCCGTCTTTGGACGATATGAAATAGAGCGTGAATTAGGTCGTGGCGCAATGGGTGTTGTCTACTTAGGCAAGGATCCAAAAATCAATCGCCAGGTTGCAATTAAGACCCTTGATTACTCCCAGTTTTCTGAAAGTGAAATCAAAACCTTTAAATCACGATTTTTCCGAGAAGCTGAGGCTGCCGGACGATTGAACCATAGCTCTATCGTCACGGTTTATGACGTCGGTGAAGAGGAAGATTTTGCTTTTATCGCGATGGACTATATACAGGGAAAATCTCTCGATGCTTTTAGTAAACCTGATACGCTACTTCCAATTCAGGAAGTTTATGAAATTGTTGCGACTGTCGCTGAAACGCTAAATTATGCTCACAGCCAAAAGATTGTTCATCGCGATATCAAACCCAGCAATATAATGTATGAACCTAAAACTCATCAGGTCAAAGTCACTGACTTTGGTATTGCGCGTATTACCGATAACGCGCATACCCGCACAGGTAGTTTTTTAGGCAGTCCTTCTTACATGTCTCCAGAACAGATGCTGGGTAGCAAAGTTGGTAGTCACGCCGATATTTACGCCTTAGGTGTTAGCTTTTATCAACTACTAACCGGAGAATTACCCTTTAAAGCAGACAGCATTGGTAATCTTGCTCATCTCATCGCTAATAAAAAACACAAACCTGTTAGAGATATACGCTCTGAACTCCCTTCTAGTGCAACTCGAATTATCAATAAGGCTTTACAGAAGAAACCGGGGGACAGATATAAAACGGGCAAGGAAATGGCGGATGCTATACGCAGAGCAATGCCAGACAATGATTAAAAGCTTTCGAAGCTATTTCTGAAAAATATGACTATCGGTTCCAGCGCGATGGGTCGCTGATTTCTTTCATCTTATTTTCTATCCATGTTTCAGCTTCTGAATTCACTTCATCGGCCGTTTTCCCTTCAGGATTGATCACTGGACCTATACTAACCCTGATGCACCCCGGCCATTTTATAAAGCTGTGTCTTGGCCAGAACTCACCAGCATTATGCGCCACCGGTACTACCGGATAACCAGCTTCTACGGCTAATCGTGCGCCACCAGCTTTGTATCTTTTTTTCTCGCCTGGTTTTGCCCGAGTGCCTTCTGGAAAAACAACCACCCAATAACCATCCTTGAGCATTTTCCGGCCCTGCTCAACCATCTGCGCGACCGCTTTTCTACCCGATGAACGATCAATCGCTATCGGCTCCATCAATGCCAGACCCCAGCCAAAAAATGGGATATTTAATAATTCTTTTTTTAATACCCAACGTACTGGCGGCAAATCAATCTGTAACATCAATGTTTCCCATGTCGATTGATGCTTGCACAAAACCACGGCACCTCCTTGCGGGATATTTTCCATGCCTTCTATTTCATAGCTTAATTTGCAAACTCGCTCTATCAGCCATAATCCAAATCGAGCAAAATTTTGCGCAAAACGAAATCGTTTATCAACATGTAATGGGAACGTAAAAACAGTGAGCCCGCCAATGATGATCGATGCAAAAAACATACTCAGCCAATAAATAGCTGAGCGCAAATAAATCACTGGCTTAGGAGGAAGTTTAACTTCAGACATAGACTTCAGCGCTTGAATTTAAAATATCTTCAACGGCTGATAACAAATCATTGTGCACCGGAACATGTGCAAAATTGTTTTTATCTAAAAGCAGTTCTGTCTTTATGCCTTTACCGGTTCGAACTAATACCGGCTTGACGCCCGCTGCTGCTGCCGCTTTCATATCACTAATGGTGTCACCAATAAAAAATACTTTTTTAAGATTCGCCTGAAAACGCTCACCAATTTCATGCAGCATACCAGGATTTGGTTTGCGACAGTCACAGCCATCTTTGGGACCATGCGGGCAATAGAAGAGCGCATCAATCTGTCCGCCATGTTCCGACAACAAGTCTTCCATTTTTCGATGCATCGCCGACAGTGTTTTAAGATCGAAATATCCACGCGATAAACCTGACTGGTTGGTGGCGACCGCCACGGTATAGCCAGCATGATTTAATTTTGCGATGGCTTCAAGACTGCCTGGTATAGGTAGCCACTCATCCGGGCTTTTTATATAAGCATCCGAATCCTGATTGATCACGCCGTCTCTGTCGAGAATAATCAGTTTCATGGTCATTAACCTTTCTGGTGCAGGCGCGACAGGTCAGCGGCGCGCATAAACAGGCCACTCATCTTAGCCAGCAGGGCGATTCGATTATTCTTGATGGCCTCATCGTCAGCCATCACCATCACTGCATCAAAAAAGGTATCTACTGGCTCGCGCAATGATGACAATCGGCGCAATGCCTGTTCATAATCACCCTCATCAAACAAAGCTTCAACTGCGGATGTTAGTGATGACAGTTCTTTGAACAGAGCCTTTTCTGCGTTTTCTTCGAACAGGCCTTCATTGACCGAACCAGCTACGCCTGTTTCAGATTTTTTCAGAATATTACCAACGCGTTTATTGGCTGCTGCCAGGCTCTCGGCTTCGGGCAGGGCACGGAAGGCAGTGACTGCCTTGATGCGCTTATCGAAATCAAGTGGCCGTGGTGGGCGCAAGGCGGAGACCGCTTCGAAAACGTCAATCAGTACGCCGCGATCAAGATAATACGCACGTAAACGTTCCAGCATGAAATCAAAGACTTCGACTTTGGCTTTTTCCGCATCGACCTTACCGGCTAGCAGTTTCGCGGATTCATTGATCAATACTTCTAAATCCAGATCAAGCTGACATTCGATTAATATGCGCAGCACGCCAATGGCAGCGCGACGCAATGCATATGGATCTTTTACGCCTGTCGGTTTTCCGCCAATGGCAAAAATACCCACCAGGGTATCTATTCTATCGCTCAGCGCTACCGCCTGACCTGCCGCAGTGGCAGGCAGACTATCACTGGCATGGCGCGGTAAATATTGTTCTTCGATGGCGGTTGCGATAGCCGCATCTTCACCCGAAGCAAGCGCATAATATCGCCCCATGACTCCTTGCAACGAAGGGAATTCACCGACCATGTCACTCATCAAATCGCATTTACTCAGCAATGCAGCTCGGCTAGCCTGTTTAATATCTGCACCCATTTGTGCGGCGATAATTTCAGACAGTTTTTCAATGCGCTGACACTTCTCACCCGTCGTGCCAAGTTTTTTCTGGAACACCACCTGATCCAGACGCAGAAGAAAAGCATCTAAAGGTTGTTTCTTATCCTGGTTCCAGAAAAAAGCAGCGTCGGCAAATCGAGGACGAATCACACGTTCATTACCGGCTTTTACTTTTTCCGGCGTCTTACTGTCGATGTTGCTGATGGTAATAAAGTGCGGCTTGATCTTGCCGTCTTTATCCAGCACGGCAAAATATTTTTGATTATCCTGCATGGTTTTGATCAGCGCTTCTGATGGCACGTCTAAAAATTCTTCATCAAAGTCGCCGAGCACCGCGACTGGCCATTCAACCAGACCCGCCACTTCCTGCAGCAACTCTTCATCCATCACCACCTGACCACCAACCGCTGTCGCGGCCTGTTCAACCTGCTGACGAATCACATCTTTACGTTCTTCCATGTCAGCCAGGACAAAGGCATCACTGCGTAATT
>Ga0224506_10000672_pt1 | contig 27242 bp, 26 predicted proteins | sample SF_Jan12_sed_USG_2_FD_169108 | JGI IMG/M metagenome (GOLD analysis project Ga0224506, IMG submission 169108) | Sediment microbial communities from San Francisco Bay, California, United States - SF_Jan12_sed_USGS_8_1 | ecosystem: Environmental > Aquatic > Marine > Sediment | place: USA... | reverse complement strand
CATAACGGCTGTCCTTTTGTGTCATTCAAGGATTGCATGGCCTTAAAAATCAAGCACTTAACTAAGAGCTCGCCTGAAATCTATGACACAGTTTGCCTAGTCTAACTATCTGATTATTAAGAAAAAAATATGAGCCGGAAAGGCTGGCTACGAACCAGGCGGTCGGGCGTTCGAATCGCTCCGGGCGCGCCATCTGTTAAAAAGCCGAAGCTTAATAAGCTTCGGCTTTTTGTTTTTAACCCCGTCGGATTTCCGGCCCTCGAGCACAGCTCTCGGGCGTTCGACTCACGCGAAGCAGTGCTTCGAATACTACGTTCGTCTCACCCTTCCGGGCGCGCCATCTGTTAAAAAGCCGAAGCACAAAACGCTTCGGCTTTTTGCTTTTATGGCCCGTCGGATTTCTGGCTTCTTATACCGGCGATGTAAGATAGTTACTACAAGCCATCCATGGCGAGACTTTCGTGGTTTAAATTGCCACCGGCCTGGGTCCATCGCTCACGGCATCCATGCTTACCGCGAAATTAGTACATCCATGTACGTCATCCGTGGCTTGGCGTTCGCTGGGAAAAAGTGACATTAGGTCACTTTTTCTTAATCCAGCTCACCCTTTCTGGTGCTCCATTTAACTAACAATATCCAATTAAGGGATATAGTACTCGCTGTACTATCCGCTTTTGTTTAATAATAATCCGAGTATAAAACTAATTCATATTTATAACGTGTGGATGATTATTGATTAATTCTACGAAGTTGAGATGGAGTGAAGGCTATAACATGAAAATTGCCACTGTAGTAAGCAAACCATTTACCGATCAAAGACCTGGAACATCTGGCCTGCGTAAAAAGGTCGAGGTGTTTCAGAAGGCACATTACCTGGAGAATTTTGTCCAGGCCATTTTTGATAGTATTCCGGAGAATGAGAGAGCGAGCCTGGCCGTAGGTGGTGATGGTCGTTTTTATAATCGCCAGGCAATTCAGGTAATTATCAAAATGGCGGTTGCCAATGGTTTTAAAAAGGTGCTGATTGGCCAGTCTGGATATCTTTCTACTCCGGCGGCTTCTGTGGTAATACGCAAAAATCAGCTGGATGGTGGGATTATACTTTCTGCCAGTCACAATCCCGGAGGTCCTAATGGTGACTTTGGTATTAAATTTAATACCCGGAATGGTGGCCCGGCACCTGAAGGTGTGACCGATAAAATTTATAAGATTGCTTCCAGTCTCCATGAGTACCGCATAGCTGAATGTGATGATATTGATATCGACACAGTTGGAATAACTGAGTTGGGAGAGTCAGTTATTGAGGTAATTGATCCGGTGGCTGATTATGCAGAGTTAATGGGTCAGTTGTTTGATTTTGAAGGTGTTTCTACTTTATTGAATAACGGAGCTTTTAATATGGCCTTTGATGCCATGCATGCTATCACGGGACCGTATGCAGAAAATATCCTGTGCCAGAAACTAGGGGCTCATGAATCTTCCATGATGAATACCACACCGTCTGAAGACTTTGGTGGAGGTCATCCAGATCCTAATCTGGTTTATGCAAAAGAACTGGTACAGTTATTTTCACAGCCATCGTCTGCACCAGATTTTGGTGCTGCCTCAGATGGTGATGGTGATCGAAACATGATTATTGGTCGTAACATGTTTGTGACTCCCAGTGATAGTCTGGCGATCCTTGCCGCCAATGCCCATCTGGTTCCAGGTTATGCCGATGGTATCAAGGGGGTGGCCCGTTCCATGCCGACTAGCCGGGCTGTGGATGTAGTGGCGGAACAACTTGACATCAATTGTTATGAAACACCAACAGGTTGGAAGTTTTTTGGCAACCTGATGGATGCGGGTTTGATTAGTCTGTGTGGTGAAGAAAGTTTTGGTACAGGTTCAGATCATATTCGAGAGAAGGATGGCCTGTGGGCAGTCTTGTTCTGGCTTAACCTGATTGCAGTAAAAAAACAGTCGGTACAGGAAATAGTACTGGAGCACTGGAAAAAGTTTGGTCGTCATTATTATAGTCGCCATGATTATGAAGCAGTTGATAAAGACAAGGCTGTGGCTATGTTTAAAACACTACGAGATAACATGCCTGATCTGATTGGACGACAATTCGGTGAACTTACTATCAGCACTGCCGATGACTTTTCCTACTTAGACCCTGTAGATAGTAGTCGCAGTGAGGGACAGGGAATTAGGCTCCTGTTTGGTGACACGGCCCGTATAATAGTGAGAATGTCAGGCACCGGTACAGAAGGTGCAACGGTACGTGTTTACTATGAACGTTATGAATCTGCCGATGGTCAGTTGGAAGAGGATGCCCAGGTATTTTTGTCGTCGTTGTTTGCTATTGCAGAAGAAATTATGCAGCTAAGCAAAACGATACATCGAGACCATCCAGATGTCATCACATGATATTTTTTAGGAATAGCTTAAGTATTATCTGCTGTTAATAATATTATGTGAGCAACAGAAATAAAAATACCTCCATTGTATGGAGGCATTTTTTAGATATAAACAAGAAGATGTGATCTTCATGTTATTTTTACAACGAACTGGCCTATGGCACCCAGGGCATCATCTGACGCATACCATTCATTGCAGGAGCAACATTGTGTGTCATCACTCCCATGTCTCGGCGCATATACGTCATATTGTTCGACATTGAACCGGTATTGGAACTTACGGTATCCATAGATCCTCTCATCGCCTTCATATCGTGAGAAATGCTTGTCATGGCGGTTTCCATAACGTGCACTGTATAGAACATGTATATAACAGCAACGATAGCAGTGATAACTCCGGGGACAGCGATCAAACGAGTGCGTCTAACCTGCTCACGATGGATTTTATCCAGTTGTTCAAGTTTTTTATCGTGTAGCCGTTCTTTGCCCTGGACTTCTTTTTGCAAGTTCTGATGTTCAAGGATCATCGACTCACTAAGTTTAGCCATGATCTCATCATTGCGATCTTCACGTTGTTGTGAGGTTAACTTGATATTCGTGAAAGTTTTTTCCAGGCCTGAGATAAGCTGGGTAATTTCCTCACTACGTCGTGAGTCACGTATGTCAGTACTTTCATGTATATTAACAAAGCCTTGATTGATTTCCTGCATCAAAGAGCTCAGTTGCTTGTCTCGATTGGCGCGCTCCTGCTTCAAATCCTGAAGTAGTGTTTTTACGACCTCATCATTTGAAGTAGAACGTACACTACTGCTTTTTTTAGTTGTTTTTTTCTTACTGCCTTGTGTAGTTGGATCTGCAGTATCTGCCATTTTCCTGCCCTCGCTTGTAGTGCTGTAAATTTTTTATAGTCAGTTTCTTATATTGAAAAATATCGTAGTGGTAAACCTATAAATTTTCTTGTTGGTTACTAAATAAACAGATTAAATTTTGAACAAATAAAATAACTTAATCTTCAGATTAAATATTAATCTAGTAAATAAGCAAATAATAATATGCTAATTTGATATTTTAGGGTAGAATAATTTCACAAAATTTAGAAATACATTTAAAAATCAACAAAATGTTTCAGGAGATAACAATGAAAATTAAGCAAATCACTATAGCTGCAGCAATGACACTAACTTCTACAGCCGTATTTGCATGGGGCCCATTCTATAACAATGGTAACGGCAATGGTTTTGGTAATGGTAACGGCATGATGGACGGAGCTTTCAACTTCAGCATGAATTCTTCTGCCCGTGGAAATGGCTATGGTTATGGCAACGGTAATGGCTATGGCAATGGTTACAACTACCCAGCTTATGGTTACGCTCCTTATAATGGTTATGGCTATGCACCACAGACTGCTCCTGTCATGACTGAAGATCAAAAGGCCGCTTTCGAAGCTCAGCAGAAAGCCTTTGCTGAGAACCAGAAAAAAGCTCAGGAACAGATGAAAGCCGCTTATGAAGCACAGCAAAAGGCTGCTGAAGATTACTACAAGCAGATGCAAGCGCGTCAGGAAGCTGAGTTCAAGGCACAGCAGGAATCCTTCGTTGCTATGCGTAAGCAGATGGAAGAACAACGCAAAGCAAGTATCGCTGCCCACAACAAGGCTCGTGAAGATTTCTATGCCATGCGTAATGCACCTGTTGCCGCCAAGTAATATTCTGCGAATATCAGTGTAAATAAAAAACCCCCGGACTGCTCCGGGGGTTTTTTTATTCTAAAGATGGAAACGAAAATAAAGAAATATTACAAGATTAAGAAGGGATTCCGGCACATTGTTTAATCTTGTTGGCTCGTTCAATACCTGTAGGATGAAGTCTGCCGGGTCTTCTTGAACCCTGGGTTCGTGAAAAATTTTCAGCTGCTGCCAGGGCAACGCGTTGTGAGACTTTTTTAGCGGCATAACAATCGGCTTCCAGCTCAAACGAACGTCGCATCTGAACCATATCGGTTTGCCAGCCTGAGAATTTTTCCCGTTGCATATGCTTGAGAAAATGATGCGCATGTTCATGGGCACGAACGAACTCTGATATCTGAGGGCCCAATCGCTTTAAGGCCTGGGGGTTGTAATAGATTACCGGGCCATACTGGTCATAGGTGGCGATAGAGGCATCACGTAGGTGTGGCACAGGTACTTCCCGAATCTGCATGGCATTAGCTGGAACTGCCATTGTAACCAGCAAGTAACAGCAAATGTGGGAGAACCAGGAAACAGGTTTTCGGTGCATAAAGTCTCTTTTATTAGTGACAACTATCGCCAGATCTTCATTTGATATCGACAGTTGATCCGTTTCCTGAAGTAATAAATATTTTTTATTGAAGATGATATTTTTTATCCCGGTGTTGCATAGGGTTACCATCTAGGAAGTGTTTAATAATTGACCATGTTCGGTCATTTGAGACGCAGTACCTGTAAAGGGATTGTGGGTAGAGCGAGATTAATGAAACAATGAAGTTTGTGTTTATATTAAGAGAACCTGTTGAGCAGGGTGGGAGGTAATGATGCGTATAAAAGTGCTTTTTATATTTCTGATTTTGACACTGACGGGGCTGACCGTTTCGGCTAACCCAGGTTATCCGGGTTATTACTCTTCTCCCCAATACCAGGCACCAGGCAGTATGTTACGAGAGGGGCTGGAAAAGATTATCCAACATCTGGCCAGTGGCCCAGTCCAGAATGGCCCCCAGCTAATGGCCTTTGTAGAACAGGAACTGGCCCCATATTTTGATTTTGATTACATGAATTACTGGGTGATGGGGAACCTGCGCCGTCACATGTCTCCCCAGCAGATGATGGAAATGCAGTATCAATTGAAAGGAATGTTTCTACAGGCTATGGCACGACAGTTGGCCAGTTATCAGCATGGTCGACTCGAGTATCTGCGTCCTCGGGGCAACCCGGAAAGTGGTGAAGTAAGCATGGGAATACGGGTTTGGTCCTATGGGGGGCATTCCAACCGGCTGGATTTCCGACTTTATAAAGCCGCTCAGGGCTGGAAGGTGTTTGATGTTGTTGCCGATGGCCAGAGTGTGGTGGCCCATTATCGCTCCATGTTTGCACGGCAGGCGATGATGAGGGCTCAGCCGTCTTCTTACCCTTACCAACGGTAAGGAGCGGGCAAAGGTATCTCTAAAGAAATATCTAATTTGCGACGAAATAGATTGATAGTTTATTAGTAGTTACTAAAATAGTTATCTAACTGATCGGTATCCGGTCTATTTTTAGGAGTTGATATGACTTTTGACCTTTTGACGATGATCGGCATCACTGTTTTAGCACTGGTAGGCGGGGTTCTATTTATACTGTGTCAGCTACGTGGTTGTAATAAACCACAGAGTTAAGCGTAGGTTAATAATAAACAAAAACGCCCCCATTTTTGGGGGCGTTTTTGTTTTATCGGTACAGCCTTAATGCAGGCCGAGGCGTTGCATTCGACGCCAAAGGGTAGAGCGGTCTATCCCCAGAATTTGTGCCGCCATGGCCTTGCTGCCATTTGATCGTTTTAGCGCGGTAAGAATGGAATCACGAAGTTCTATCGTTTCTTTTGGTGCATTACTTTTTTCTTCCTGCTTACTTGTATATTGCTGGCCATAGTTACATACGTCCTGCGGTAGTGATTCTGTCGTAACCTGATGATCACTTGCACAGATGATCCCGTGTTCGACGGCATTTTCCAGTTCTCGGACATTGCCTGGCCAGGGATAATTCATCAGCAAACGCATAGCATCCGGGTGCCATTCAATACCGGGGGTGTAGCCACGGTCCACCAGGCGACTCTGGAAGAAACGGGCCAGCAGGGGAATATCACCCGGTCGTTCTCGTAAAGATGGGATAGTGATAGGGATAACTGCCAGTCGATAGTAGAGATCGGCACGGAATTTACCGCTATCCACCAGATCACGCAGGTTCCGGTTGGAAGCGGCGATAATACGGACATTAACCTTAACCGGTTTATCGGAACCGACCATTTCAAATTCCTGATCCTGAATAGCGCGCAACAGTTTTGCCTGCAGGTGTAGTGGTATTTCACTTACCTCGTCAAGGAACAGGGTTCCGAGGTGGGCTGCCTGAAAACGCCCGGCACGGTCCTGGGTGGCGCCGGTAAAGGCCCCTTTCACATGACCAAATAATTCCGATTCAATCAGTGAATCGGGAATGGCAGCACAATTAACCTCGACAAAGGCGTGGCAATTGCGGGTGCTCTGGCTGTGGATAATTCTTCCCATCAGGGTTTTACCGGTGCCGGATTCACCCTGTAGGAGCACCGAGGCATTAGTGGGACTGATCTGATTCAGGCGATCAAGAATTTCTACCATGTGTGGGTCATTGGTTTCAAAATTACTGGGCCGGGTCTTGTAGGCGACTTCCAGGCGTCGTTGCTGAGTACGATCCCGAATCAGGACTAGTCTCGCTTTTTCACCAATTCCCGTGCACTGCACCATCCCGGTATAAAACTCCAGATAACAGTTTTCGTCATTAAAACGAAAATGTTCTTCAAAATTGACGAAACTACCACTGGGTTTATCATTGTCGTCTATTTCACCGGCTTCTTCTGCCGCCTTGTACAGGGCATTCTGAAAATTAAAGACGCCCATATTATGCAGGTGTTCAAGAGGTTCATTTGTGGGTAGGTGGAGTAGCATGCCAACAGCCGGGTTCTGGTACATCACCTTGCCATGGCGATCAGCAATTATCACACCCTCATCGATATAGCTGATAACAGCCTCCAACATCGGAAGAAGATTGTTGGAATGTTTCATTATAATTAATCCCCAATAAAGCAGGGTTATAGTGTTGCATGTCATGGGTTGTTGCGCAACATGTTGCAGCCCGAAAATTTTTAATAATAATAATAAAATCAACTAATTAGCTGGGTTAAATAAGCCTACTCATAGTGCAATACCTGCAACATCTAAAAATTAAAATGATGTAAATCAACTAGTTGCGATTTGGCACACGATTTGCTTACTAGTTCACAAAATATAACATTTTTTTAATAAGAAAATTATAGGGGTGTGTTATGGCAGAGGTATTCTCCGCAGAGTGGATGGATCAATTCATGCAGCAATGGAACAACGAACCAGAGCTGTCCGACGAATTGGCAAAAATCGGTTTTAATTCCAATATCGGTTACGGTTTCGATGGTGATGCTGATCCCAAAGGCGTGATTTGCATCGAAAACGGCAAGGCAACTGATGCTGGAGCCTATGACGGTCAGGAACTGAATTGGGACCTGCGCGCCAGTGCTGATAGCTGGCAGAAATGGATGAGCAAACCTCCTGGTATGATGGGCCTGGGTGTGGCCTATACCTCCCGCAAACTGAAATTCAACATTGGTGATTATGGCGCCATGATCAAAGACCCGCGTATGGCCGGGCCTTTTATCAAGAGCTTCGCCATCATGGGTCGGATCTCCTGAGATCCGGCACCGTGTATCGTTGCCGAACTCATTTGTTATTCCAAGTAGCTGGAGCCTGTCGGGCCAGGTAACACTGTCCCGTCAGTCGCTCCTTGTGTATTTAAAATAAACTGAATGGACTTCGAATCATGTCCAAACGACTGATTGTAACTTCAATATTCTGTCTTAGTCTGCCACTGGCGGGGCTTGTGCAGGCGACAAACTTTAATAACGGCTATAACCAGCCTGGCTACAGTAAGCAGACTCAGGGCTATGGGCAGCAGCAATTTGAGCCACCTACCCAGTTGATTACTGTTGAAGCTGCGCGCACAGGTGCAACCGTGATCCTCGGTGGAACAGTTGTTCCATTCCGGGAGATATCTCTCACGGCTCAAATGGCGGGTCGGGTGGAGTTCCTGGCCGGGGCAGAAGGTGACTGGTTTGAACCGGGTGAACTACTGGTTGCCATTGATGATGATGAGCTAGTGGCCAAACGTCAGCAGGCCATGGCAGAACTGGGTGGTCATCAGGCGGCCTTGAACGATGCACAGGTACAGTACTCTCGCGAGATGTGGGCACCGCAATCTCGCAATATCGGCAAAATGCCGGGCATGGGCATGCCTTCCCTGTTTGACCAGTTTTTTACGCGTAATTTTGGTAGCGCCATGGGTTATGGCAATCCTATGCTGGAGCGTCAGGCCGACCTTTATTCCTATGGCTCAAAGATGGGGCAGGCCTATAGCCAGCACTTAGGTGCTCTGTCTCGAATCCAGGAAGTCGATGCCCGCTTGCGTGATAGTCGTGGTGTAGCGCCATTTTCAGGTGTGATTATCAAAAAGCAGGTTGAGCTGGGTGATACCGTTCAACCAGGCCAGCCACTTCTGAAATATGCCGATGTTCGTGATCTGCAAATCAAGGTGGATGTTCCTGCCCGCCTGATGCGCGGCCTTCGCCAGGATATGGTAGTACCTGCCATGCTGGATGTGGGTAACGCCCCCGTTAATGCCAGGGTTGCACAGATCTTTCCAATGGCAGATGAGAAGCGCCATACCGTGACTGTGAAATTTGATTTACCCGCAGAAGTCCCCGGTGGTCCTGGTATGTATGCCGAAGTCATGATCCCTGATGCCGATGCACCGGTACAGAAGTTACCTGTTGTTCCTGAGTCAGCCATTGTCTGGCGTGGTAGTTTGCCCGCCGTTTTTGTTATGAATCATCAGAGCCGTTCCGAATTACGCCTCATCCGTCTGGGTGAAAAGGTTGGTGGTAATGGGGTGACTGTCCTTTCCGGTATTCGGGTAGGAGAACGCATCTTTGCATCACCTCAACCAGGAATGTCATCTGACTGGTCGGCACGCCGTACCCCGGTAAAGCAGTAAAGACCGGTCCATAACTGAATTGATCCATGAGTAGTTAAGTATGAATGACGAACAAACCAAGCCAAATGCCGATGAGCCAGAACTCAACCATGCTGAGTTGGGGATTGCCGGTCGCATAACAAAGCAGTTTATTAACTCACCAGTAACCCCGTTACTGATGATGGCCTTCCTGGCCATTGGTTTGTTGGGATTGATGTTTACCCCTCGTCAGGAAGACCCGAAGATTTCCGTTCCTATGGTGGATATCTTTGTTCAGTATGCAGGTGCCTCTGGAGAGCAGGTCACCAGTCTGGTAACTGAACCGCTAGAACGAATCATGAGTGAGATTCCAGGAGTCCGTCATGTTTATTCTGCCACTCGACGTGGCAACAGCATGGTCACCGTTCAATTTAAAGTAGGTGAAGACCTGGGCCAATCCATTGTTAAGGTCCACGACAAGCTGCAATCCAATCTCGACAGTATGCCACCCGGCGTGGCAATGCCTCTGGTCAAGCCAGTCGGTATCGATGATGTTCCAGTCGTGACAGCAACACTGTGGTCGAAGGATGTGGATGACGGTAATCTACGAACCCTGGCCTTTGATGTATTACAACGTTTACAGGAAGTACCCAACACTGGCAAAGGTTCTGTCGTCGGTGGTCGTAAAGAACAGATTCGGGTAGAAGCTTATCCAGAACGCATGAGTGGGTTTGGTATTAGTCTGGATCAACTGGCCCGAACCATTAAGACTGCCAATGCCGAACAAACTGCAGGTTCGATTGAAGGTGGCAATACCGCCTTTACGGTTTACACTGGAGCCTTCCTGCATACCGCACAGGAAATTTCACGTCTGGTGGTTGGGGTACATAATGGTGCACCTATATATGTACGCGATATTGCCCATGTCTTCCAGGCCCCTCAGGATACCACTCGACTTGTAACATATTACACCGGGACAGCCGATGAACGTGGACTGCCCCATGCCAATGGCGAGGCTGCGGTTACCATTGCCATTGCCAAGAAAATTGATACCAATGGTGTGACCGTGGCCAACGAGGTGCTGAAGAAACTCGATAGCCTCAAGGGTAGTTTGATCCCGAATAACGTCGAAGTGGAGATCACTCGTAACTATGGTCAGACCGCCAATGATAAGGTCAACGAATTACTGACCGCCCTGTTCGAAGCGGCCATTGCCGTGAGCCTGCTATGCATGATTGGTCTGGGTCTTCGCGCGGCCTCGGTAGTTATCACCATTATTCCCATCGTGATCCTGATTACAGTCTGGTCGGCCTGGATCCTTGATTACACGATTGACCGTGTGAGTCTGTTTGCTCTGGTGTTTGCCATAGGTATTCTGGTGGATGATGCCACTGTGGTGGTAGAGAACATCTTCCGGCGCTGGTTGACGGCGGGTAAGACCAGTCTGGATATTGCCGTTGATGCGGTACGTGAGGTGGGCAACCCAACCATCCTGGCAACCCTGACCATTATTTCTGCGCTGCTGCCCATGGGATTTGTGAGCGGCATGATGGGCCCCTACATGCGACCCATTCCTGTCCTGGGCTCTTCGGCCATGTTTTTCTCTTTGATTGCCGCCTTTATTTTTGCACCCTGGTTTGCCATGCGTGTCCGTCCTCAGTTATCGGCCCTGGCCAAAGCTGAAAAGCGTGAACAGAAGGTACGAGATTTTATTGGTCGCTATTATCGACCTATTATGCGGCCACTATGCACTAACCGTAAGTTGGGCCTGGGCTTCCTGTTTGGTCTGATTGGTGCAACCTTCCTGGCCTGTGCGATGTTCTATATCAATGCAGTTACAGTGAAAATGCTGCCGTTTGATAACAAACCAGAATTCAATGTGGTCGTTAATATGCCGGAAGGCACTGCTCTGCCAGTAACGGCCAATGCAACCAACCGTTTTGCCGAAGCACTGCGCACCATTCCTGAAGTTACTTCCCTGCAAACCTATTCGGGTACGGCTTCACCGTTCAACTTTAACGGTATGGTGCGTCACTACTATCTGCGTGAGCAGCCCTGGGAAGCGGATATCCAGGTCATGTTGTTGGACAAAAATGATAGGGAACGGGGTAGTCATGATATTGCGGTTGAAGCCCGCCATATTTTAAATCGTGTGATTGATAGTGAGCCTGATCTTAAGGCTACGGGTGTGAAGATCCAGGTCGTAGAAATGCCACCCGGACCACCGGTATTACAGACTGTAGTGGCCGAGATCTATGGTCCAACAGCTGAGACTCGTCGCCAGGTAGCACGTGATATGACAGCCATGTTCGAACAGGCCGAAGGTGTAGTCGATGTAGATAATTACATGACTGACCAACATGAGTACTGGCATTTCGAAGTTGATATCGAAAAGGCCGTACGCTATGGCGTATCAGTAGATACTATTAATCAGAACCTGTCCATGGCCATGGGTGGCTACCAGCTGGGTGATATTAAACGTCAGGTGGTACGGGAACCTACTTATATAGTACTGCAAGTACCATTGACCGTTCGTTCACAGATTCAGCGTTTGAAGAACCTGCCTATCAGTACTAACCAGGGTCATACCGTACCACTCTCTGAGTTGGGTCGTTTCAATAAGAAAGTTGAAGAACCTATCATTTTCCACAAAGACCTGCGTGGTGTGGAATATGTTACCGGTGAAATGGAAGGCCGCCTGGGTGCGCCTATCTATGGCATGTATAAAGTTGAAGACATGCTGGTCAACTACGTGACACCTGATGGTGCTTCTATAACAGGCATGCCCAAAGGCTTGCTTGGTCCTCCCGAAGACGATGCCAAAAGTGGTTTCGAATGGGGCGGCGAATGGACTGTTACCTATGAGACATTCCGCGACATGGGTATTGCTTTCATGGCCGCTCTGGTCCTGATCTACGGTCTCATCGTCTGGGAATTCAAGAACTTTAAACTGGCCGGCCTAATCATGGCTCCGATCCCATTAACACTGATCGGCATTATCCCCGGACACTGGGTAGTCAATGCAGAATTCACCGCCACCTCCATGATCGGATTTATCGCCCTGGCCGGGATAATTGTGCGCAACTCTATTCTGTTGGTTGAGTTCGTCAAGCACGAAGTGGAAAAGGGTAAAGAGATCCAGGAGGCCGTCATTGCTGCTGGCCAGACGCGTATGCGACCTATCTTTATTACTTCTCTGACTCTAATGGCAGGTGCTGGCGCATTATTATCTGACCCGATCTTCCAGGGTATGGCGGTTAGCCTGTTGTTTGGTGCTGCCGTGGCGACTGTACTGACTCTGGTGGTGATTCCTCTGGGTTGTATCAGCGCCAGCAAACAATTTTATATCCTGCTCGAAAAAGATATACCGGTTGAAGAACCTAAAGCGACGGTAAGTACATCATCTGGATTGCCTTTATGGATGGTGGTCTGGACCAAGGTGATCAGTGCTGCAATGTGGACCTTCTATACATTACGTGCCTTTTACATCATGGCGCGTATGGTCGTGGAAGGTTTCCTCAAACGATTCCAGAAACCAACACCTCCCCCATCAGCCCCAAGTGGTGGTTCAGGCGTGACACCACCGGCCGGTCCTTCATCAGGTGGTAATGGTGGTGGATCTTCTACTCCCCCTGGTGGTGAACCTCCTGTGAGTCCAGCGGGTAATCAGGAAGTGGGTGATGCTGAACCGGTCAGTGCCAGTGCAACAGCTGAAAAAAAGACCGTGAAGAAAAAGGTAGCCAGGAAAAAATCGGTGAAGAAAAAAGCCAGTGGTGTAGTAACAAAACCTGCTGAACCGCTGATTACGGCGGAAAAGGCTGAACCTGTCCAGGAAGAAAACAGTAATACATCAAATGCTGAGCTTGAGAAGCAGGCGGATGTTGAGGACAAAACAGTAATTTCAAGTAAGACAGAATTAGAAACCAGTACTGCTTCATCAGCCAAAAAGGGCAAGAAGCGCCGGGGTATACGTTTGAAGACGAACCTGGAAACAGCAACGGACGAGGCCAGTTAATCAGGCCTTATGAAAGAGACAAGTCAAATACAGGGCAGAGGTAATATTATGAAAGAAAATTCCACACTTAAATCGATCATGCTGGTGGGCCTGGGAATGGTCATCGGTAGCGGTATCAATGCAGTTTCCTCGTCAACTGCTGATAACAAAGCAGCTAAAGCTGAAAAAATGCCGCCTGCTCCAAGCGGTCCCTATCGTTCACTGGAGTCAGGTAGTCAGCAGGCCATGCCTCTGTACCCACCGATGCCACGTATGACTCCACCGTGGGCACAGAATAATGCAGGGCAGAAAATGCAGGCACCACAACGTCCAGACTGGGCACAACGTCCAGCTGCACCACAACGTCCTGAATGGGCACAACATCCAGTTGCACCACAGCGTCCAGACTGGGCTCAACGTCCAGCTGCACCGCAGCGTCCAGATTGGGCACAACGTCCAGCTGCACCACAGCGTCCGGATTGGGCACAACATCCAGCTGCACCACAGCGTCCAGATTGGGCACAACGTCCAACGGCACCACAGCATCCGGATTGGGCACAACGTCCAGCTGCACCACAGCGTCCGGATTGGGCGCAACATCCAGTTGCACCACAGCGTCCAGAGTGGGCACAACGTCCACCAGTGCCACATTATCCCCAAAGACCGGCACGTCCTGAATGGCAGGGACAACCTGCCCCTGGTGTATGGGCCCCGGTTCCTGCTCCAGCTTATGGTTTTGGTTATCCACCTGTACCAGCTTACATCACCCCCTGGGGATATGGTCCAGGTGCATGGGGTCCGGTTCGTCGCTAACAACTAAAAAAAGGAAGAGCGAATAATGAAGACAGGCATTAAATATAAACTGGCAGGCGTCATCGGTCTGTTAGCCTGCGTCGCCAATACTAACGCTTTGGCAGATCCGCTGACCTATTCAAGCGATCGCTGGCCATCACGCTGGTCATCTGTAGTGCAACAGGCACCTGCAAGTTCTCAGGCTTATGGTTATGGTGATAGCCAAAGACAAGTTCAGCGTCAGCAGAACAATCCGTGGGTTCACAACAGCAGTACATTGTTTGATATACCAGCAGCGGATAGACCCTGGGGTCAGCCACCACGGAAATCTCAGCGTCGTCGGAGTAGAGAAACTTACTATCGGCAAGCTGTTGTAGGAATGAATCACATGGGTTCCATGCATAACGCTTATGGTTACGGTGCTGGACTACCCGGTGCCTATACCCAACCGGTTTATAGCAACCCTTATACAGCAGGGCTGACCGGGGTCGGTATGCCTTATGGTGTTTCACCTTTATTAGCTTCTCCCTTACTGGCTTCACCACTGGTGACTTCTCCTTTACTGGGTTATCCCTATGGGGCATATCCCTTAAATAGTGGACTGGGAAGAATGAACTGGCCATTCGGTGCCTGGTAAAAGGAATTTAATAAGAGAAAATTTTTAGAATTTTTGTGGGGTGAGAAAGAAATGGTCATAAGCAATAGCTTGCCCAGATCTGATTTACCCGATGTTGTTGAGCGGCGCACTCTCTTCTCATCAGCATCTGTCTAACCATGAGAGTGCAGTGGAGCATGTTTACATGCTATGTAGATAAACTTCGTTTTTGTTTGGAGGAAACGATATGAAAAAACTAAGCAAGGTATTGGCCGCTGCAACGCTGGTTGGCGCAGCCGTATTACCACTGTCTTCTGCCAATGCATGGTGGGGTCCTTTTGGTGGCGGTGGTCCATGGAATGGCTACAACAATGGCAATGGCTGGGGCAATGGCAACAGCATGATGGACGGCTGGGGTGACATGAACTTCAGTATGCGTGGTAATGGCTGGGGTCGTGGTGATGGTCGTGGTTACGGCGATGGTCGTGGTTACGGTTACGGCCGTGGTTATGGTTACGGTGCCCCTTACGGTTATGGTGCTCCTTATGGCTATGCGCCAATGCCTGCACCTTATGGCTATGCGCCACCACCAGCACCTTACGGCTATGCGCCACCACCAGCACCTTACGGCTATGCGCCACCTGCTGCACCTGCGGCTAAGAAGTAAGTAGCTGAATGGTTGGCCGGGCCCCAGACTCTGGTGTGCCCGGTCACCATTATTTTAAGTTGATATGAAAAGAAATTGCGGGAGCAAAACTATGTTGGTTCGTGTTTACCAATTCCTGCTCACAACGGCCTTATTAATAGTTGCCAGTCTGAGCCAGGCAGTGGATGTCAAAGTGGAGTTTTCAGCCGAGGCTGTACAGATCGCACCACAACGTCCAACCGTGGTAGCCAGGATGTTCGTCAGTAAAAAAGCAGTACGTACTGAGTCGAAGATCAATAACCAGGAGCTGGTTGAAATCGTCTTTCCAGAAGAAGGGCGTCGTATCATGCTGTTTCCGCAACAACAAAATTATGTTGAACAAACTGGTATGCCGAAAAAGTCATCGGCTGTGAGCCAGGAAAAGAATTTTAATCCCTGTACCGGAGTCCCCGATACCGAGTGTAAAAAACTGGGTAAAGAGAAAGTACAGGGAAGACAGGCAGAAAAATGGGAAATCATTGCCAAACGAGAAGGAAAAACCTTGCGCAGCCTGCACTGGATTGATGTGAAGCGCAAAATGCCGCTCAGGGAATCTTATGCCGACGGTAGCTTTAGTGAACTCAAGCTATTGAAAAAGGAAAAACTCAATGGGCGTAAGACAGAAATATGGCAACTGGATATGACTCGAGGTGATGGTAAAAGGATGTCTTCCAAACAATGGTATGACACGCAGTTGAAAATGATGATCCGTGAGGAGTTACCGGGTGGTTATGTGCGTGAGCTACGTAATATCAAGGTCAGTAAGCAGGCCAAAAAACTGTTTGAAATACCCAATGGGTATCAGCGTCGTCCAGCGCCCTCGGCAGCACCCGTAGGAATGTCATCTGGAATTCCGGCGAAGCCTTAAGCAGAATTAAAGGAACGGATCTTAAGAAACAATGATAACTGTGGTCGCCAATTTGAAAGGAGGGTCGGGAAAGAGCACCGTGGTGTTCAACCTTGGCCTGTGGCTACAGAACTGTGGTCAACCAGTAGCAGCCTATGATCTTGATCCACAACAGACCCTGAGTGATGTGGCGGAAGTGCGTCGTGAAGAAGGTTATGCACCTCCTCTGCAGGTTTATCAGGGTAAAGGCAATTTTGCTGAACAGCTGTCAATTCATCCTGGCCAGGTTCTGGTGGATGTAGGTGCTGCCAATATGGATGCCATGAAACAGGCACTGAGTATGGCGGATCGAATCATTATTCCTGTACCGCCTAGCCAACCCGATGTCTGGGCTACACAGCGTTTTTTAAATATTGTGCAGGAGGCTACGGTTGATAAACCAGTACCCAAGATGTTGGCGTTTGTGAACCGGGCTGATACTCATCACGCAGTACGTGAGTCGGATGAAACAGATGAAGCACTTGAGGCCATTCCTGGTATTGAACGTCTACCGTACCGTTTGCATCAACGCACAATTTATCGTCGTTCACTAAGTGAAGGACAGTCGATTTTTGAACTTTCACGCCGTAGTAAGGCTGTGGAAGAATTTAGGTTATTTGCCGAGTTTCTCTACCCCGAGGTCTTGGTTAACAAGAAACGAGAATTAAAAGCAGAGGAAGGTCAATGAAATTGATTCGACATATTATGAGTCACAGCATCCTGATTGGTTTTGTGGCGTTACTGGTTCTGGGGTTTTACTACCGGGCTGTACTATTTCCGACTAACTGGAATGAACAGATTAGCCAGCAGGTAGACCGCATTACCGGTACCTATGCACCCAAAGTCCATGCCTTTGCGGCACCCATGGAAAATAAATCAGATATCAGTGTGGCTGAAAAACTGGCAACGGCACTTACTAAAGAATCAGAATCAACAGTCGCCAGTGCTGACGCCATAACAGAAGAAGAGGTTACAGCAACTTCAGATTCAGATACGACTGAACTTAGCGCTACAGAAGAAAATAATTCTGAGACTCCAGCCAGTACTGAAGTGGCTCAGACCGAGGCTGCTGTTAGTGATACGGAACAGACAGATAAAGAAGTCATTAGTCAGGAAATTGAGGAAGTACCGCAGGTAGCTTCTGCCAAACCTGCAACTGAAGCCTTAGAGACTAAAACAATTGAGACTAAAGTTGTTGAGGCTAAAAAGGAAGAAAAGGCCACTCCAACTGCACCACAGCTAAGTGAAGATAAGCAGGCAGTATCTGCAGAGAAGACTGTTGCTTCTACCGATCAAAAAGCCACGCCTGAGATTGCGTCTGGTGAGTCAAGCGTGACTGAACCCCAGAAGAAAGAGGAAACAACACAAACGGCAGCCAGCACAGAAGCCGCTGTTGAAGAAAAGTCAGCAGTAACTGAAAAAGCTAATGGGCCTTCAACAGCTGTTAGTGTGGCACAAGTTGAAGAAACTACCGCTCCTGCGACTGATAAGGAAGCTCTTGCAAGTCAGGGTAGTCAGGAGACCAAAGATCCTGATGAGATCACTACGGCTGATAGTTCTGCACAGGTCACAACTGGAGAAAATCAGTTATGGCTCCAGGCCCGTATGGCCTATGGCAAAGGTGACATGAATAAGGCCCTGCAACATTATCAGGCACTGGCAGAACAGGATGAAAACAATCCCGATATATTCGGTGAGCTGGGTAATATCCATTATGCACAGGGTAATTTTCAGGAAGCAGGGAATGCCTATTACGAAGCGGCTATCCGCCTGCTGGAACAGGGGCGTACTGGCCAGGTTCATTACCTGGTAAGAGTTATTGCAGGACTGTCTCCAGAAAATGCAGATAAATTACAACAGCGCCTGATGAACAGGTAAGTAAAACGCACTATGCACAGAGAGTGAAATGGGGCAGCGGTGAATTTCCCGCCTGTCATATCATAGACTGCAGACAAAGAGAAACTTATGTCGAACATAGATCAGACAGGTGAGACTCCTGACAAAAAGATGCGTTTAACTAACAATCCACCAGATTGTGAAAATGCAGACTGCCATCACAAACGTGCAGCGGCTGGTGGATCCGAAGCCATTCAGAGTAAACCAGAAAGTATGGAAGATTGCATGGGACGCAGCATGGAGTTGCTGTCTAATACCTTTGCTGCCAGTGCCAAGCGTTGGGAAATGATTGTTTATCCTTCTCTATTTGCATTTGTTTTGTTGGCGGCATATGGATTCTTCCTTATTTATAGTCTGTCTACTAATGTTAGCCGGATTGCAGAATCGATGGACAGCATGACTAAAAACATGACACATGTAGCCATGAATATGGAAAAGGTTACACAAAATATGGTGCTCATGACCCAGACTGTTGATTCCCAATCAACATCTTTGCATGAAGTTGTGGCCAACATGCGCGGTATGAATCATTCAATGTCTCGAATGCGTCATGATATGTCAGTTATGAACGGTAATGTGTCACGGCCCATGTCGTTTATGAATTCATTTATGCCCTGGTAAGCAGGGTAAGTTAAAGCAGGTGAGATATGTGGGGCACAAATAAACAGGTTCGCGATCGTTTGCAACAGTTGGAAGATCATCTCAGACAGGAAAATCCGATCCTGGTTGAGGCGGTGGGCCGTTTCCGCGAACTGGATCGGGTAGCACGACGCATGGGATTGTTAAACCAGGAACAGTCTTTTGCCACCCAGGTTCCATGGTGGCCATTGATTACGGTGCTGGGTACTTTCTCGGCAGGTAAGTCCTCTTTTATTAATCATTATCTGCACCGTAATCTACAGGCGACCGGGACCCAGGCCGTCGATGACAAGTTTTCAGTTCTGTGTTTTGCCAGTGATGGTAAGGACCGTGTCCTGCCAGGTATTGCTCTGGATGCCGATCCACGTTTTCCTTTTTACCAGATGGCCGATGAGATAGAACGGGTCTCTCCAGGTGAACGTTCACGGGTGGATGCCTATCTGCAATTAAAGACCTCAGATAGCGAGGCACTACGCGGTTACATCATCATCGACTCTCCCGGCTTTGATGCCGACGATCAGCGCAGTGCCACACTGCGCATTACCGATTACATTATTGAGTTGTCCGATCTGGTGCTGGTGTTCTTTGATGCGCGCCATCCTGAACCAGGTGCCATGCAAGATACCCTTGAGCACCTGGTTGGCGGCACCATGCATCGTAAGGATTCGAACAAGTTTCTATATATATTGAATCAGATCGATAGTGCAGCAAGGGAAGATAACTCCGAGCAGGTGGTATCGGCCTGGCAACGCGCCCTGGCGCAGCAGGGACTGACGGCTGGCGAGTTTTATACCATCTATAACCCGGATGTTGCTACGCCGATTAAAGACACCCTGGTACGGCATCGTTATGAAACCAAGCGTGATGCTGACATGGCTGCTATCAAACAACGCATTCACCAGGTTCATGTGGATCGTATCTATCGCATCATCGGTCGTCTGGAAAAGACGGCGCGTGAGATAGAACAGGAATACCTGCCTCAATTACGTAATTTACTTAGTCGTTGGCGACGAGGTGTGCTGTGGCGTGATGGATTGTTTCTTGGTGCACTTGGCAGCGGCTTTATTGCCCTGTTACTGGCCAGTGGAGTTTGGCAAGGGCAACCCCTTGATATTCCCGGTACCCAGTTACTACAGAGTGCCTGGCAATCTATAACGGGTAGTGTATGGGGTCGTATCAGCGGTGTTGCTATTGCGGTGTTGTTGGCACTGGGGATTCACAGTTATGCCCGTCATGCTGCTGGTCAACGTGTTATCAAATGGATGAATAAAAACATTCAGCAGGAAACACAACGTCTGCATCTGCAGCAGGCCTTTGCCAAGAACATTCGACCCTGGCATAGCGTTTTCCGTCCAGAGCCAGTGGGCTGGAATATATTTGCCCGACGCCGTTTGAGTGCTCTTATTGCCGCAGCGGATGGTTATATTCAACGCTTAAATGATCAATTTACACAGCCTTCCGGTGAAGAGAAGTTTGCGACCACACCGGGGCCACAGGAAGACCTGTCTACTGTGGATTTTACTGCCGATGAAAAGACTGAGGCAGATAAGGTCGCCGTATAGGAAGTTTAAGGTAAAGGATTTAAAGACTTATTATTTAATTTTGGTGGGAAGTGGGAGAATAACATGACCGATACAGACCAGACTAACGACACGGTAATAGAAGATAGTAACGAAACCGTAGTCAAGAAAAAGGCCAGCAAGAAGACGCGTAAAAAGGCCGTTGTTAAATCAACAAGTGAAGCCAGTGAAGCGAGTACTGCAACTGCAAGTACAGTAAGTGAAACAACCACAGCTAGTGAAACTGTAGCAGAGCCGGTTGAATCGAAAAATCTCGATCAGTCTAGTGAACCCGCCTCAACCGCGACAAATGACAAGCGCGCCCAGTTGATCAACAAACTGAAAGATATGGGTGTGATGCAGGGTGCCGCAGTAGCAAATGCTGCCGCTGGCAGCAAAAAGATCCTGGCCAACAATATACCTTCCTGGATAACACCTCAGGTTATTGCCGTTGCCGCGGGCGCCGCTGTTTTTAGTGTGCTGATCTGGTCTCTGGAAAATGAAAAGCAGGACAGTCAGCCACAAACAGCCAATATGGCACCAATCTATGCACCTTATGGGGCAGCACCTGTCATGATGCATCCGGCTCAACCACCAGCACCTATGCATGAACAGGCACAGCAGATGAACCCTTATCAGCCACCGCTAATGGAGCCACCGGCATATCAGGTTCAACAACCTGATTTACCGGCAGTTCCACACAACCCACAAAGTGAACAGGCACCACAGGCTTATCCAGCACCACCAGCCTGGTATCGCAATCAATACGGCTATGGTTACGGATATCATCCATCCATGCAGTTTGGTTTCAATAGTCGCATGCATGGCCAGGGCTATGGGCAAGGGGCACAGCAGTATTATGGTCACCCTGCTTATGGTCCGTATCCAGCACCGGCCTATGCCTATCCACCCGTTGGTGAACAAAAACGCTAGTAATACACAGGATCCGGATTGGGGAGGTCTGATACCGGATCCTGTTAGCAACAGTATGAAGATAGGAGTGTGATGTCTATGTTTAAGAATATTTTTGCTGCATTGGGTGTGTTGGCATTAATCGGCCTGCTGGTTTTACTATTCAAGTTTGAACCCATGTTGCAGCGCTTTGGTGAGTTTGATGATCAGGCCATGCAGGTCTATTCGGAACTGATGGAGCAGATCCTCGAAACGGGTAATGCTGCTGAGGCAACTATCTGGAAAGCGAAGGTGGCGGATGGTCTAAGTGCTGATGATGTTGAAGATGTAATTCGCAATGTGGCCAACGAACACAATATCAAGAACGTGGGTGAACTGCCTCTATATAAACAGGTTGAGGCCATGACCGGTAAACCCTACCGGTATATGAAGATTTACATGTTCTGTAACGCCATGACTGCAGCCAGAATGGTGGACTACAGTGATGCCTATTCGGCTTACCTGCCATGTCGTGTTACCTTGCTGGAGGACAAGACGGGTAAACTATGGTTATATACCCTGAATATGGATCTGATGATACACGGGGGCACACCACTTCCACCTGCATTGAAGGAAGAGGCACTACGTGTCAAATTTATTATTCAGGATATTCTTAAACGCGGCGCCAGTGGCGAATTTTAAGCAGTATTGAGGAGAGACAGTTGAACACTCAGTTGGAAACACTACAGGCTGAACTGGCGGGTAACGAGCCACAGTTGCAAGCATTATTACAGAGCCTGCATCAGCTGGATCGCTATGCCAGGCGTATGCAGTTGCTCGAACACGAGGACAGTATGCTGGCCCACCTAACTACTGAAGCACCTCAGTCTAATGATAAGGCAGTACAGGCTGACGAAGGATCAACTCAAGCGGAAGATGATTCTTCCAGACTTGGTCTGATGACTTCATTGGCTGAGATGATCGATAAACTTGAGCAACATGTTGGCATGGTTATGCAGGCCATGAATCGCTGGTGTTTATCTGTGTTGGGTTGGGAATTAGGTATTCTGGCCATCCTGGCGGGATTAGTGACGGGCGTAGCAGCGATGATGGGTGATGGTCAGCCTCTACCTGTATTGCAGGCATGGTGGGCTGAGTTAATCTCAAGACCATTGAGTCTGACTGTCTATAGTGTATTGTTGTTCACGATTGCGGCCATTGTCCATTTTAAACTTCGTAAGATAGTGGCTGGCCGTATCGCAAATAAATTACAGCAGGTGGAGTTAGAGCCCTTTGACACCTCCAGGGCCTTTTTGAGAAACACCCGTATCTGGCACAGTATCTATCGACCTCAACCGGTTGGTTGGGCAAATCGGGCACAGAAGCAGGTAAGTGAACTTCGCAAACAACTGACCGATAAGCTTGCACATCCACAGGACTCGCAGGCAGCATAAAAGAAAAGCAGAACGGGGCAATAGCCCCGTTTTTTATTTCACTGAAACCGTTACAAGCTCACATTCAGATTTTTTCTTCATGGGCAGTTTTAAGGGTGTAAAACTGAGCTGACCATTCGCCTTACGCACATATACGCCATGAATACTCTTGGTTTGAAATAGCTTTGGATGTTTACTAAAGGCATTTTGTAATTGCATGACTTTAGGACGAGCTTCTGGAGCGCATACATCCAATCCATCAATCTGATCAATGTGGATGTATTTGGCACGCATGGTGGGAATGTTGATTTTGAACTGGGTAGTTTGTACAACATCATTGACCATGTCGGCCAGTTCTTCCTTAACATAAAAATCATTTGCCAATGCAGTAAAAGGCATAAGAAACAGAACCAGCATATTTTTCATGTTGAGAATCTCCATGTGTCAGTTCCTTCGAATCCTTTTAAATACTAAATTTCATGAAAGTATTTCCAGCCAGTCATTCACGAGGTTTATTATTAAGGATGTGCCTTTAATGCTACGACATGAATACTGAAATGTAAAAATGAAAATTGCTGTAGTTGTTTATTAGAATATAGTGAAGTTTTACTTCTGGTGATATAAATTACCAAAGCTGAAAATATAGTCGGGTAATATTTCTCCAAAGGAGCTGGAGCTATAATATATAACTAATATTAAATCCTAACCCCCAATCCGGACTGCCATCACTTAAACCTTTGACGAGGTAGCCCAGGATTTTGAATTTATTACTGAGTTTTTTACTGGCAAAGGCAGTGAGTTCTTTTTGGTCTTCACTGCGTTGGGTAGCCGCTTCTTTAAAATCATAGGCAAGACCCAAGCTGAATCTGTGGGTGAGTGAGTAAGAACCACCTAGAGAATAGTAACTGCCATTTTTATAATCGATACCGGGGGGATCACCATAAATTTTATATCCAAGTGTGGTGAATATCCCAAACATACCGGCACTGTAAAACCCATCTACCTGGAAAGAATAGTCATATTCACCTGTTCCCAGACGTTTATTTTCATCTGCTGTTGGAAATTTTACTTTGCCGGTTAATTCAATAAAAACTTCATCCGGCTGATAAGGGAAAAGGGCATAGGAAATCGCTGCAATCACATCACCCATACCTGATTCTGTTGTTGTTTGATTGTCACCATCGGCAGGGGTGGCATTGGGACCAACCACAGTACCCGGCCCTGTAATTTGTATATGTGGAACGGTGACTTTATAGACGAAATCCAGAGTATCCAGTTTAACCGATAAAGGAAAATACCAGATTTCCGTATCGCTACTATCTCCATAGTCACCGGTACTGTAATCAACCCCTGTTGACACGCTTGTTTGATACTCAGCCAGAACCGGACTTATTTTTCCAAGCAGTAGACTGGACAGAATCAATAGATTGATAAGAAAAGCTTTACACATCAGGTTAAGTGATTTGATAAATAAAAAAGGGTACCTGAAAGGTACCCTATATAGAAATACTTTTTATATTATTTTCTGGGATGTCCTGGTTTCTCTGGCTTTGCTGGACGACTAGCAATCGCTGGCCGCTCAGGCCGCATGGCCACATCAGGTAATTCAGGTTTTGATGGGCGTTCACTGGCTTTAATTCGGTTTAGTACCTCTCTTGAGTGAACAAGACCTCGTGGTACTGCCTTGTCAGGATGTTTCGATGAGAAACGCTCAATGTTTTTATCGTGTTGGTTAATAGCCTGATCTATCCCTTTGTCATTACTGGTATCAGCAATCACTGAACCAGACATCGCCATTATGACGCAGGCTGAAAAATGGGTGTAAAAGCTACGTAGTGACATGGCGCTTTCCTCTTAAAAAGTTGTATTACACATGTAAAAGAATAACAGGGATTTTTGAAAACACTGTGAACTGTATGTCACTTTTGAGGGCTGATTCTGGTTGTTGGTTGATGCTCAACCAGGTAGAAATTAAAAACCGTAAAAATTTCCAGATGTTAGATGTCTACTTACTGTACCCAAGAAAATGACCAATTTTTGACGGAAATAGTTTGGAGTGCATTAAAAGTGTGCAAGCTGCGTCGAATTTATGACTTATTTTGAATGGTATTTAATCAAAAACAGGGATTTTTAAGGCATTTTGAGTTGGCCCACTAGTTGCAACAGAGATAACTGAGCCTGGTGTGTTACTCCTTCATACCAGTTTCTACTCCTCCTTAGAGTTAGGTTAGGTAATGATATGACTCTTTAGGGCGCCGAAAGGCGCCCTTTTTTTTATTCTTAATTTATACCCTCCCATTGCAGGGGACGACGTACAGGGATGTACTAGTGTCACGGGAGGCATGGATGCCGGGAGTGACTGGTTAGGGTGGGGTGATTGATTTCAGTTTTGTGCTTTTTCTTTCTAAACTGAATCGCTATCGCGATGCTCTGATCTAAAGTCAGGTCTCGTCCTGACAGACGAGTTACTTTTGTTTCGGCAAAAGTAACCAAAACCATTGCCTCCAGAGATGGCGCAAACGTGTGTTTGGGCTTTGGTTTTTTGTTGAGCATTGGCAGAAGGGCCGTCCTGGCCCTCTGCCAATGCGGCGACACACCGTAGAACCTCTTCGAGTTTCATTCGGCACTTCTTCGCTGTCGCTCAGGTCGCCCATGCCGCCCCTTATCTATATTTAAAAAACCAAAACCCAAACACGCGCCATCAAAGTCGGCACAACCCCGCAGCGAATTGGCTTTCATGGTTAAATGAGAGTTGTTGGTGAATTGGATTAAACGTGGTCTGTCCCTGATTACTTGAGGCCGATAGGCCGTAGCTCAGGGTGGTCGCGGTTGATTTAGTTGTTATAAGGTATTTCATGACACTTCTTTTCAATTACTTTCCTATCCATAGTGACCGCCAATTTATCTAAGTGTGTCTTGCGTGGGGTGCCTTTGGAATAGATTATTAGGTCAATAATATATGTCCATTTCCCCATTGCTTTTATTTCATTTGAATATTTAATAAGTACGTATTTTGTAACAAAGATTGAGTTGTTTTTTCCATATTGGGAGTAACCCCAGTTTAGAGCGATCTTTCTTGCTTCTTCAATGGGGAGTGGTATTTTCTTATCTTCTTCCCATTCTGTTTTTGTATTTTCAAATGATTCGTTTGTGTAGTTAAGCGTGCATTCGAGGCCTTCATCATATTTTTTCCATTTTTCTAGCCACGTTTCAGATGCTCCCACATTGCCACCCAAGACAAATAAGAAAAAAATGCTAAGCAATTTAATTGTATGTGCTTTTTTCATTTTACTTATAACGTTTGGGTAAGGGGCCGAGCGAGTAGCGAGGTCCCAGCCCGCGTATTTTGCGGGCGAACTTGACCCGATTGTTAGCTTTTATCCAGATCATTTTTATAGTAAATATCTAATGTTTAGGCTCATCAGAAAACAACCTTGAAAAATATCTTTCGACTTTCGACTTAGAATCTAATTCATAGTGCGTCCTTTTATCTTTACCGTGCGTAATGTTTTTATACAGTTGAGATAGATTCTTATGCTTATTGGATAATTCAGTCTGGCCTAATTCGGAATATGCTATTCTTAATGCGTTATGGATTAGTACTGATTCTTGATACAGGCTCAGCCCTTTTTCGTATTCTTTAATAGCTGCTTTATGTTTTTTTTCATAAAGAAGTATATTTCCCAAAGTATAATGAGAGTTAAACGTTTCTTTCCCACTAGTATGATATGTATTCAACAATTTCTTCGCTTTATCCATGTGCCCTGACTCAGAATATACGTGTGACAAAATTTGTACTGCATCATCCTGAAGCGGCACTTTAGAAAGAATTTCATTTAGAATCTCTATCGATTCCACGTTTCTCATATGCGAGTGAAGCATTATCCCATAGTTAAGCTTTAACCCAATACTATCTGGGGAATTCTTTAAGGCTTTTTCCATATACGAGAAACCTTTTTCTTCGAGACCATCTATATTCAGGTACATAGTGGCTAGCATTGCCAAAGCTTCGCTCTCTTTATTAGAACCAGCTTTCTCAAAAACTATCTTTTCCAGCTGTTCAAAGTCGCCGTATTGAAGCAAGTAGTGCATCTTCAGCATATCCACCATTTCAGTTTGACCGGTAATGATCTCGATTTTCTGGATAATCCGCCTTACTTTTTCAAGGCGTTCTCTATCTTCCTCAGTTACCTCGAATTTCCCGCGTTTTTTGCTCCACCCCAAAGTTCCAGCGCTCGTGGGTTTCCAGCCTAAAAGTTCACCTGCTTCATTTAAAAGCTCCATTACCTGCAGCTGCTTCTGTTTTTCTTCTTCCTGAAAAGTGGATACTGTTTGGAACAGTGTTATTCCAACCGCTACTGTTGCCAGTATGACTCCTGGCCACCACGTTTTAAGAAACTCCTTAACTGATGGAGTAAGTATCTTTTGTACCATATACTTTTTTCCTTAATGGCCCTGAGTTGTGAGATTAAATTGATTTCGTTTTGTAGAGCTAACGTTGCAATGTGTGGCTGACAACCCAGAGCGAAGCGGCGGGTTGGCAGTCGCACACGATTGGCTTGATACTCATTGAGCCTTCTCCGCCAGTCTAACCAAATTGGTTAAACTGGGAGGCGACAAAACCGAATAAAGGAGAAAGCCCAATGAACTTTTACAATACCACACACCCATATTACTGCGGTATCG
>Ga0224506_10000671_pt1 | contig 27281 bp, 29 predicted proteins | sample SF_Jan12_sed_USG_2_FD_169108 | JGI IMG/M metagenome (GOLD analysis project Ga0224506, IMG submission 169108) | Sediment microbial communities from San Francisco Bay, California, United States - SF_Jan12_sed_USGS_8_1 | ecosystem: Environmental > Aquatic > Marine > Sediment | place: USA... | reverse complement strand
CTCCTAGAACACGGATTCACATACGTCACAGAAATAGACGAAACAAAACTATTCAGAAAACGCAAATAACTATCTTTTTTCTTTAACCGTTAGAAACTACTTTCTTAGACTTATCGCTCCAAAAAAGAGCGCGCGCCCACATTTTTCAGATTTTCTTTATTTATCAATTCAAGAAATGAGAGACTCTACGTCCTAGCTTGCTCAGAATTCTTGTCAAGAGAGCATAGAGTACCAGCGAAATCCCTACCGCAAAAAAGGCTCCTGAGAAATAGCCTGCCCAACGAGGAACATCCATCAAGCTCATCACAACGGTGATTGTTACAGCAACTATTACCGAAATCAGGAACAGTTTTGTTTTTGGTGACATGACTCTCACTCTTTTCTCTTTTTATCTTATACCTTTCGGTTCACCTATTGCTTTTCCGCAAAACCCAAAAAACCAAAACGTGAGGCTTTTCGCCTCACACGTGCCCACGTTCCGCACAATGCCGATGCCCGCGAAATCGCACATTGTCAAGTAAACAAAGTCTGAAGTGCGCGCTTTTTTGCTCTAGAATGCTTTACAACAAAGATTTGGATTGCTTGCTTGGCTACTGCTATTAATAACGATAGTTTGCTGGATGACTTTGTCTTTATCTGAAATACGTAATTTGCCCATACTTAACCATGATTTTTCCATCTTTAATGATGTAAGCAAAGTTCTTTGAATCTTGTAGGATTGCTATTTCCTCTAATGGGTTCAAGTCGCACACCACTAAATCTGCAAATTTTCCTTGTTCAATTGAACCTAACACGTCATCCTTTTTGATGGCTTTGGCAGATTCAATTGTAGCAGCTTGTAAGGCTTGAGTTGTGGTCATACCCACGTTTTCTACCATATTCTTGATTTCTGAAGCGGTTTTTCCATGATGATTGCCTGGAGTCCCAGCATCTGTTCCGATGGCAAAACGGACGCCTTTGTTGAAGGCGATCTTGTGATTTTTCAGAACAGCTGAGACCACAGTCTTGGTTTTTTCGGCGACTTCGGGAGGCATTTGCTTCAGAATTTCTGGTTTTGCTAATGACAACCCTGCTATTTGCGTTGGAATCAGATATAATCCCTTTTGAATCATTAAATCAGCTATCTCTCCATCAATATAGCTTCCATGTTCAATTGTGTCAATTCCAGCCATTACAGCCTTGAAGATTCCTTCACGACCATGTGCATGGCAAGCGACGTGCATCCCTAATCGATGTGCTTCCTCTACAATAGCTGATAGCTCCTCATCCACGAAAAGGCTTGTTCCAACTTTCGATTCCATTCCATGTAATACGCCTCCAGTTGTTAATGTCTTGATAAAATCAGCACCGGAACGTTTTCTATCACGTACAGCATGTTTCACCCCATCAACACCGGTCTTAACTTCGGACAACTTGCGGCTGTACTCAAGAACTTCGAAGGGACCAATAGCTTCTTGATTTCCCCACTGGGCGATAGCTAAATTTGCAACAAGTAATCGTGGACCAGCAATAATGCCGTTATCAAAAATTCTGCGTAATGAAGGTCCCCAATCGGGATATCCTCCACAATCTCGGAGACATGTGAAGCCGTGAATCAAATGATTTTGTGCGTTTCGTAGCGCGTAATAATGTAGCATTACTCTTGTTGTTCGGAGATATTCCCGTTCATATTGCGGGGTCGCTGTCGATTGGAGATGGACATGACAATCTATCATTCCCGGAAGAATCGTTTTTCCAGTTGCGTCTATAATCTCATCATTTGTTTCTTTATCGAACGCACTGTCTGGACCACACCATGCTATTTTGTTTCCAATAATTACGATTGTTTGCTCTTCCTTCATTGTCCCAGTTAAGGTATCAAATACATCTCCCGATTTAATTACTACTCTAGAGTTTTTATTAGACATAAATTCATCACATTTCTTTGTTCAAAGATCACGGCTTCTACTAATGCAGATTTTCGTTTTAATATTTTCTGTGAGCCAAGTTAAGCTCCTAGAAACAAGAGATTGAAGTGAAATTCTACATCCTGTGCGCACCATTATGCATTTTGGACGTTTCTTTAAAAAAAACAAATAAAAAAGGAAATTTTGCCAGATATCTCCACTGTGTCTGAGTCCAAGCTAGGCGAAGAACCTACGACACTGCATAGCAACCCTATGAAGGCAAATCTTTAGGATGCCAATAGAACTTAACAGTTTAGAAAAAGCAGACAAGACGTTGAATCTTTTTTCTTGAAAAACATGTCAGCGACACATCATAGACTACAGTATAGCAGGTCTACTAATTCGTAAGGAGAAATCAGGAGAATCCTGTTCTAGTAGCTGGCTAGTTTCCTTACAGTAAGTTCTATCGTCTTGTGGCAATTGAAACATCTAGTAGCTACTATTTCGAATCCGTTTAGTATATCAAAGATTCTTTCAGCGTATTTTCTGTGTTTTTCATGCTTGCAAGTATGTTGATTTAGAAGAATTAGGAGATTCTCCTCCATTCCCCTTTCTCCAAATAATCTATAGTCAAAGGCTAGAAATAAACAATTCTCTGTCACGACTGGAAAACCATTTTTAAGTGGTCGTTTCGCATGTGACATCGTATTGCTTTTAGTCATCTAGGTTTCGCTCGAATATTGCTCTAAAAGATCGAGACCGAAGTAGAATTTGAGTGGAACAGAGCTTAAATAAGTCGCAATCTTACTCTAAAACGGTTCAAGACCTATGCGCTTTGTTACAATCGCCATTGTAATGCTATTTTCAGCGTCAATCTTGTGTAATCTGGCTGGGTTCTCCTATGTAAAAGGCTCATCAGAAGACACATGGGCTGTTCTTCTAGAGATGAATGACTTTCCTGAAGGATGGTCTGACCTGCCTGTTGATTTCATAAATTCCAAAAGATTACAGACGACTCTAATCAGCCTAGGATGGCAAGGCGATCACATATACGTAGTTAATGGCAATCTTACAATCCCAGTTGTGCAAGAAGCGGTCGAGTGGTTGATGAACAACTCTGACGCTGATGACGTCTCTGTCCTATACATATTTACGCATGGTAATTGGATGCGAAATGTTCTTCTATGGAACGATTGGTTTCCAGACGCATGGAAACAGCTTAACACATCAAAAAGAGTGCTTTTAATTGATACTTGTCTTGCAGAAGAATTTCTTGAACCCATAAAATATGACTCATTCCCACACATCTCGCTCGGTTGCTGCTCCGCTGATGAGGTCAGTTGGGCTGGACTTGAAGAAGAAGGGCTTCCAATAATAGGAAGCGTTTGGAACTACTATTTCGCAAATGCACTGTGCAACTCTTCAGCAGACTTGGACGAGAACGAATTGATCTCAATCGAAGAAGCCTTCAATTTCTCAACACCTTTAGTACAGCGCTATATGAACGAAACTGTTTTTGCAGTCCCGGAATTTCTGGAATCATATCACAAAATCGGCATATACCCAGAACACTACGATGCTTATCCTCACCCAGTGATTGATGACTGCTATTCAAATCAACTAGTCATTACAGAATTTCCATCGTTCCTCATTTTGCCACTATTCATGACAACAACGCTGTTACTAGCCATAGTCTATAAAAATTATAGAAAAGTGAACTGAGCTCAGCCTATAAGCAAAATACCATTTCTCGGACGGTATGTATAATAAAAAAATATTTTTTTTCAGCGATTCTTTCTCATAATAACAGACGTATAATAAAATGGGTATAATCGAGGAAGAAACCTTCTGTTGTTATCGAAGGATCATCTCATTTTGTCCACATGATAGCCATTTTTAAATAGACCATGAACTACAATAATAGGTGGCTAATCATGTTTGGCGGTGAAAAGACTTTCGTTTTCTGGATTGGTCTGATAATTCTAGCTTCAGCTTCGCTAAGCCTTTTTTCAATATTATGGTATATTGCGTTGACTAGCTCAGCCTACTATGGACCTGAGTATTGGAAACTTCTGACTCCTCCAATCGTAGCAGCTGCCGTCTTCATCTTGATAGGATTATACATGATGAAGTCTGGTGTGAAGAAGAAAGAAGAGGAGCAAATTCTGAAGCAATAGCAAGACATTGAAGATACCTCAATGCGAATCTGTAGAATCTTTGGACTGATTAGAAAAAGAAGGGTTTACGACAGAGTTCTTTACATCGTCTTTGGCTTTCTCATGGCAACGTAAACTGTTGGGTTATTCGAACGCGCTCTATTTTCTTGACCTAATACTGCAAGTATCCTAGAATGATCAAATTTGATGATAAAAAAAGAAGAGTGTAGTGTATTTGCTGGAACTAGATTTTTCTTTTGTTTAGTACGGACCTGAAAGACTTTCCGCAGCAATTGAAGAGCCCGATTGTGAGTTCAGTTCTCTTGCCACTCTTGTCTTTTCTGCCTGCCATCTTCCAAGATTTCTTAGGAGTGCTAACTTCCTTTCCACATTTTGGACACTTGGCCATTAAGTTCCCTTTTCAAACATTAACATATGATGAAGATAAAAAACTTTCCATCAAGGAAACGTTGCCTCACTCAAAAAATTGTTATTAACTCCTTCGATGTGAGTCCCGTTAAGGCGTAACCAGTTCAGAAAGAGAAGAAAACTATGTGGTATCTCCACAGTGGACGGAATTCAAATTCCCCTCCCCAAAACTATAAGTGAAACCATAAACGCAAACTAAAGTCTTTCTCGCATCCGTTTCCTTTTTAATAGGTCTTGTTGCATCTTTTCGCAGCGGCTACACCACAGTATTTCATAATCCTTTTGAGGAACTACGCGACTTTTCAGATCCGCTATGGTGTGAATTCCTTCTTTCTTGCACCATTTCAAACAGATCTCATAAGCATCCCAGTCAAGTTCCTTGTCTTCCCAACATACGGGGATCTCGGAGAGATTATGTAGAAAAGCAGCAAAGGCCCTAGTATGACCGTCCACAAAAATGATTTCATCTCCGAGCTTCTTTATAGGCAAATGTTCAATTGACTCGGGTCTGTTAGGATCAAAAGTCATCATTACTTCAGACAATTTTTCAGAACTTATGTATAGTTGACTAGGGTGTGATCTATCCTCCCCATCGTTCTATGTGAAAAGTCGCAATATCATCCAGTAAGGGCTTCCCCTTGTACATCTTTACGTGTGAATTGTATATCACATATCCCTCAGAGATTAGACGGTTGAGAGTCAGATAATTTGCGGAATAACAACGTGCACAGATTCCTGAGCAGTCGCATCTCGAGGCGACTTCTTTCCATGAACTGGTAAACACATTTATTTGCAGATCACCACAATAGTCTGGAACTATTGCGGAGAATTTGACAGCCAGAACTTTCGTGTTTTGGTTGGGTCTCTTGAAAGGGTAACAAATAGCAAAACCTACCCATTTTTTATTGTGATTGGCAAGCAGTATTTTCCCGTCTTCGTACTTCTCAACGAAATAAGCTTCTCTACTGTAATCTATTCCCCCCAGTGATTCAGCGCACACTTTTCTGATTTTCGAAACAGCGTCTTTCGCAGCAGTTTTTGCTACCTCAAAGTCGACAGATCTGCTTCCAGTTTGGTATTCTTTTTTTGTTAGTTTTCGTTCCATGAAAAAGCTGAGACCACCTATTCTAAATCCTAGCTTAGTGTAAAGGTTAAGATTCTTTGGGGTCTGAGGCATCGTTTCCAAGCCTACTGTTTCAACACCCTCTCTTTGAAGATAGCCCATTCAAGCTTCTGTTATCCTCTTTCCAAAACCCCTTCCTTGAGCGTTAGGCTGAACTGCTATTGGACCGATACAACCAAGTGTCCCGAACCTACGTGCAAATCCGTAACCAACAATTTTTCCACCTTCCTCCGCAAGCAAACTTCCTTCGGGGTCACTTTCCATGTACATTTTAAGAGTTGACTTTGACCTTGGAGACACGCGTTCACTTTCCAGTGGTCTCGAACAGCCATTGTGACCACGCTTCAGAGTCGATTTTCATAACGCAAGAAAGATCCCCGTTGCCCATTAGTCTTATTTTCATACTTCAGCAGCTCTTCCTAAAGACTGATTTTGTTTAATTTGCTTGGTGGCGCCCTCACATATCAGCGATTCATTGAACCTAGCTCAGCTTTATAAACGAAATGGCGCAAGATGTAAATTGCTAAAAGTCGTAAGAGATAATCTCCTTGGATAGAACAACCCTCGTAGTGCGAAGGTGTTTCTGTGATGCAGATGGAAGAATTGCTGCAAATAAACGAAAAAACTAGAAAATCATACAACTTGGCCTGTGAGAAATATTACAAACTCTTCAAAGATGAAATGAAACAAAAAGAATATGATCGAAGGCTTCTAGACAAATTTGCGAGCAATTTTGATTCTAAATCGATAATATGCGATGCGGGCTGTGGTCCAGGTCATATAACCAAGTATCTTTTTGACAAAGGGTTAGATGTTTTTGGAATAGATATATCTGAAGAGTGTATTGAAATTGCGCGAAGAGAGAACCCGAAAATGCGATTTCAGATAATGGATATGGCAAGACTAGATATCGCAGATGAGTCGATTGATGGAATAATCTCTTTTTACTCAATCATACACACTCCAAAAAGATTCGTGCACGTATTGTTCTGCGAGTTCAATAGAATCCTTAAGAAAAATGGCAAGCTTCTTGTTGTAGTCAAAAAAGGTGAAACAGAAGGATACAAAGACGAGTTAGAAGGATTCAAGACAGACCTATATTTCACTAACTTCACCGAAGAAGAAATAAAGAGCTTCTTGGAAGCCAACGGGTTCGCAGTAATCTTTCTGGAAACTAGACAGCCTTATGACTTCGAGATACCTGTTGAAAGAGTTTACGCAATAGGCAGAAAAATCTCATAACTTGGGATCAATTATGGTTTCGACTGATCAAAATAAGAACCAACACAAATTGATATTTACTTCGATTGTGTTTCCGAGTAAGTCATCAGAGCAGAATGCTCTGCTTCTGACGGAAAGCATACGTGCTTTTGCGGGTTCTCTTTCTAAGAACCCAATTTGGTGTTTTGTTCCGAACTCCGGAAAGCAACTCTCCACATCTGTCAAAAATAAGCTACTTGGTATGAATATCACTTTGATGCCGTTTGACGTCGATTATGACATCCTCCGATTCCCTTTTATGGCTCAGATTCTTGCTGCAACCTTGGCCGAATCCATGGCACGTGACGAAACCGACATCATCGCGTGGTTAGGTACAAACACAATTGTACTCCAAGAGCCAAAAGAGTTTCTTCTGAAAGATGAAAAGAACTTGGGCTACAGACCCGTCCATCACACTCTTATAGGCTCGCGCTATGATGAGCCACTTGATCCTTTTTGGACATTGATTTACAGATATTGCGAAGTTCCTATGAACCGCATTTTCCCGATGACAACACATGTGGATGGGACACGAATTCGCCCATACTTCAACGCTGGCTTGCTAATTACTCGCCCAGAGAAACATTTACTGACGGTCTGGCATGACACTTTCTTCAGAGTTTACAAAGAACCCATTTTTCAAAAGTTCTATCAACAAGATAACCGCTACACAGTTTTTATGCACCAAGCAGTGCTAGCAGGAGTCATTCTTTCGACCTTGGCGACCGACGACATGCAAGAACTTCCCCCGAAATACAACTATCCTCTCCACCTGCATGCGGAAGATGCTACGGAAGACCGCCCATCCAGCTTAGAAGAATTGGTTACCTTTCGACACGAAGGATTCTACGAGGATACCGAGTGGATCAAGAAGATGCCCGCAAAGGAAACACTCAAGCAGTGGATTGCCGAACGACTACTTGAATAGGAACAAAAAGGGAGGAGCGGCTTCTTATGTTTCTAACGAATAAAAGAGAGCTCGCATTCAGCTTGCAGCAAAAAGCTGTCTTGACAACTTAGTAACTGCACACTCATCTCCTACCCACCACATACATTTATTGTCTTGACAGCCCATCGAAAACCCATCTTTCATGATTAGAGGACATCTTCTTCTGTGTCGCTGCAAAGAGTCAAAATATAGATCCACCACTTTTTTAATCCGACTTGTAGTTCCATCTAGAGAGTGTTTGTTTAGAAATTCGATTACTCCTTCAGAACGCAAAAGATCTGTCAAACTAACCAAACCTACAAGTCTCCTTTTTTCGATGACTGGGAGTTTCTTTATATTACGTTTCAACATGAGTTTGGCAGCGTCACCAGCACGCATGTTAGGAGTTGCCATTATGACAGGTTTTGACATTACCTCGACAACCTTTGTTTCTTCTGGCTCTCTTGCCTCATTTATGACCCGCTTCAACATGTCTCTCTCAGTTAAGATGCCAACTGGATTTCCAGAATTAACAACAATCAAACTGCTGATTTCGTGCAAATTCATGAGCTCAGCTGCCTTTTTCACAGTATTATTTGGTTCTATGATTATCACATTTTCAACCATAATCTTTTTGAGTTTTTGCGACAAGGTAACACCTACAATCTTGCTATTTTGTTTTGAATTATCTATAGTTTATGAATCCGAGATGTAGGTTTCAGCCACCACCAGCATGCTTGATCTCTGCCAAAAGAGTCAAAGTTGAATCCGAACTTTCATAACGTTGAGTATTCTAAATTTCCCTTGTTTGTGCTCTGAAGACATAAATCATTGGGAGCTCATGAAGACGCTATTTCCTATCTCCTTATATTCATTTTCCGCTTCCGGCTCAATATCTACAGTCAATTATGCTATTGCCTGCATTCTAATGACCTATAAAACAATCCTAAGTCGATGACTAAAATAGTCCCGTCGAATAAGTTGTGAATTTCTCAAAATTCCAGAGTTGAGACATCTCCGACAAATTTCCTTTTTAATTTTTCGCTAAATTGAGCGACTCAATGAGTGCAGGGACTCTGTCATTCAGCATATGGTTTGAATTGCCATGTTTCCTTCTGTGAATGGATTTTCCTAAGTATGTCTTTCGCTTTTTCCCTATTCATTGATAAAAGCAGTTTTCCAACATGCTTGCAGAACCTTTTAGAAAGTAGCACCCTACTCCAGTCTGCACAATCATGCATAACTGTTCTATTTTCAAAGTCTATGACTATGTGATAGTCTCTCACAGTGGCTTCGACCCTCTCAGCTTCTTCCTTCTCAATTTTCAATTCGTCATCTTTAATGCCCTTAGCCCTGTTCAATCTCCCAGAGTCCAAAAAAGCTCGCAGCAAACCATCAAAATCAAGTTTGGCAGTTTCAACAAACGCCTCAAGTTTAGAATCCGTAAATGTCCTTGAAGCTTCAAAGTATTTTTCTACTTTGTTCTTTGCTTCAGCCTGCTCAGTCGTCAGAACACCCAACATCTCCAATACTTGCAAACAATTTTCAACTGCATAACCATGATAATGGTTGTTAAAATAGCCATACACAGTCTTGACTTTCTGTGTCGCCTCAGCGACTTTAGGAATCCAAGGCTCTAACTCTTTCATACCATACCGATAGTTATACCATGGTCTCACGCCTTTTCCATGCCACCTAAAATACGCAAAGTCTGCAGTGAAATGCATCTCTGGAGGAAGAAAAGGCTCATCCACAATCGTATAAGCAACATTATACTTACTAAGCAAACTCCAAGTCTCTTCTCTCATCCAAGATAAGTCCCTGAATTCCACAGCGAACTTCACCTGACTGGGCAAGGTTTTGAAGAAATCTTCCAAATTATCAGGGTAAAAATCATATTTAGGCGGAAGTTGAATAAGCAAACATCCAAGCTTTCCACCTAACCAAAGGGGTTCCATCAATTCTATGAATTTATTTAAGTCTTCTTCGATACCTTGAGTCAAATCCATCTTCTTTTCGTGTGTGATAAGCTTAGGAAGCTTCGCCGTATAGACAAAGTCCTCCGGGGAATACTTGGACCATCCCATAACAGTGCCTTTGGAAGGATACCTGTAAAACGTAGAATCAATTTCAACCGTCTTGAAAACTTTTGTATATGCCCTCAGCATGCTCTTATCTTTCTTCGTATAGAAAGGTCCTATCCACTCCTTGTAACTCCACCCCGAAGTCCCCAAAAAAATGTTGTCAAACCTCTTTGACAAACTCTTCACTTCACCATCGAATCCAATGTATCTACAACATCACCGACACTGTTGTACGTTCTGTCTGGAAGCTTCTGCAAATATTCTCTTGAATGTACTCTCTTGTCTTCAGTCAAGTCAAAAAGCTTCCATCCCTGACTAAGTACCAACTCCTCTTTGGAAATAGGGAAACTCATATCTTCCTTCAAAACCTCGTTTAGAGAAGAGAGTCCAGCCGACCTGGTAACCTTAGGAAATTTCCCTGTTTGCGTGTAAATCTTCAATCTGGCAGCATCCTTGTACATCCTAACAAAATGAAAACTCATAACAATCTTCTGAAAAGCCTTACTCAAAGCATTCTTGTCTATTTGAACCAACTCCTCGTCAGTCGGCTGGTAATCATTATGATACCCCTTGCCGAAAAGCCTCGAATAAAGCACGTCAGATTCGTAAGCCGGAACCTCGCCCTTAGAAAGATCGACGCAATGAACAATATTATGGTCTTGCATCGTCTTAACAAGTTCTGTCGACAAATCTATCCCAGGCTTCCGTCTTACTTCAAGCGCAAGTCTAAGCCCTCCAAGGTCGATTGAGCCTAGAAAACTCCGCAATTTACCATCTAGGGTTTGGCTTTGTGACAAATAAGGAGGAATCAGAAAATGAAGAATGTCTGCATTCAAAACATTGCATATTCGCTTCATTGTTTCAAACATCTCAAAAGCCTCACGAGTCAGCTCAAGCTTATGCGTCAAGGAGCGATGAGCCCTAACAGTGAATTGAAAGTCTCGAGGAACAAGCCTTCTCCAAGCCTCCACATCCTTCAAAGATGGAATCTGATAAAAAGTAGAATTTACCTCAACAAAGTTGAAGGCCTTAGAATAAGCCACAAGAGGATGCACTCCGGGAACTTTGAAATAGGACCATCCGCCTGCGCCAATCAAATATTCTCCCAAAACTTTTCCTCAAGTCCACCTTATACTTCACTTTAACTAAACTCTCTCCACGTATTAAATGATGCTTATCTGCTAAACGCTTATCTGGTCAGATTCAACTTTTACATTTGAAGTCTGAGGAAACCAGCCTTGCTAGTTTTGTCAACCCAAAAGGTCAGATGTCTTTCCCTCGGAGTCTCAGTACCAAACGACATTTTCCCAGGTTTCCAAACTGGCGACTTCGCAGTCCTATACGGAGACAATGTATCCTTAATTTCCTCCCTCCTCTGTGTACGTAGTCAAATGCCACCTGAAAAAGGCGGTTTGGCCTCGCCTGTTGTCTTTGTTGATGGCGGAAACTCCTTCAACCCCTATTTAGTTGCTGAAATTGCCAGAGGCTATGGGTTAGATTCAAGAGCGGTTTTAGAGAGAATCTATGTTTCTAGGGCATTCACTGCCTATCAACTCTCGTCTCTAATCATAGAAAAACTAAACTCTTTCCTGAACAGCAAGAGAGCCAAGGTCTTGATTGTTTCGCATATCTCTTCACTGTTCTTTGACAGGGACATTCCAAAAACCGAAGCCAAAGACCTCTTCACAAAGGCATGTTCAAAACTCTCCGAAATTGCAACTAACAAAAAAACAATTGTCTTGGCAAGTTACCAACCGGAAAGAAGATCCAGAAGAGGCTTATTCTTTGAGGCTGTGTTATTCGGAAAATCCAACATCTTGATCAAATTTAAGAGATCAGGTAAGGTTTCGAGTTTCGTCTTAGAGGACCATCCCAATGTTAAGCCCTTCAGCATAGATTTTCCCACAGACTATACCACTTTAACAGAGTTCATGGAGGTGTAGAAATTTGGGAAGAACCGTTCCGTCATACAGACAAGCGTTAGAAACAGAAATCAACCGTTGGGAAGGATTCCGAAAAGCCTTGAGAGGCAAAGAACTCGAAGCCTTCGACAAAATGATGAACGCATGCAGAATGTCCGCTTCAGCCGGAGGCAACGCAACAAGACCCATTTTAACCGAAGCCATGTTCATGTCAATCCTACTCAATCAACAAAAAGAGTTCATGGAGATTAAGGAAAGCCTTGAGCGACTGGAAAAACACCTTCGTCAAACTTGACCCAATCTTGGGCTGGCTCCTCGATGTATATCCATCAGGACCTGACGAAGTTACAGTCTGGATGATTGCAGAAAACGGAGAACGCATAAAACTCGTTGACAACTTCACCCACAGAATCTACATTTCAGGCAGTTTTTCAGACCTTAAAAATCTGTCCGAGAAGATAAAAGACAGCAAGTCTGTAGGTAGCCTAGGTCTTGCTGAGAAGTATGCGGATTTTATGAAAGTGGAAAAGAAGAAAGTTTTAGAAGTTGGAATGAGTAACCACTTTAGAACTTCATTTTTCGCTAGAAAAGTTCGCCGATTCGGCGGATATGAGCGTTTCCGCCTCTACAACGTTGATATACCAATTTCACAAGCATACTTGTACGAGAAAGACATTTTTCCCTTAGCCCGTGTAATGACTGTTGATTCTGGAAACAGACTATACTACGACCTTTTAGACTCTGCTGAAAAAGTCGATTACCAAATTCCACCATTACGCTCCATGTGGCTAAACATAACCATCAACAAGAAAGGGCAATTCCAACAATTAACAGATGAAATAGACTCGATATCGCTAGAGTTTGACCAAAAAACCGTCTTCATAGGAGGAGGAAGCGAAAAAGGCGAAATCTTAAAACTTGTCAACACAGTAAAGAAGGAAGATCCAGACATCATTTTCACCCATAGTGGAGATTCTTTTCTATTTCCATATTTAGCTTACCGCGCCTTTGTCAACGGCATCTTAGACAAGCTAATCCTAAGCAGAGAAAACACCCCATTGAGGGCTAATAAAAGTCAGGGCAGAACATTTTTCTCCTATAGAAGAGTCTATCACAAAGCGCCTCTTCGCAGACTTTACGGAAGAATCCACATAGACGTAGACAACACTTTCATTTACACTGCCAGCGGATTAGAGGGTCTGATTGAAGTCTCAAGAACCTGCAGGGTCCCACTTCACACAGCCGCAAGAGCCTCAATCGGAAGCATAATGTCATCTCTGCAGCTCTATACCGCATGGAAAAACAACATTCTCATCCCATGGAAAAAACGAGAGCCAGAATCCTTCAAATCAGCTTGGGAGCTACTCGTCGCCGACCGAGGCGGCTTCATTTTCGAACCGAAACTTGGCTTCCACACAGACGTTGTAGAAGTTGATTTCGCATCTATGTTCCCCATGCTAATGCTAAAACACAACATCTCAGCCGAAACAGTCCAATGCAAATGCTGCCCAAACTCAAAAACAAAAGTGCCTGAGCTAGGTTACAACATTTGCGAAAAAAGAAAAGGCATAGTCCCAAAAACATTGGAATTACTTCTGAAGAAGCGATTCAAATACAAAAGCCTAATGAAAGAAACACAAGAAGAAAAACTAAAACAAGCCTACAACATGCGCCAAAGCGCTTTAAAATGGATTCTTGTTACATGCTTCGGCTATTTGGGTTATAGAAATGCACGATTCGGAAAAGTCGACGCTCACATCTCAATCTGCGCCTTCGCCAGAGACTCTCTGCTCAAAACCGTAAGGGTAGCTGAAGAAAGAGGCTTCGAAATCTTACACGGCATAGTAGATTCTCTCTGGTTAAAGAAGCCAGGAATTTCGCCCAAAGAAGTAGCAGGGTTCTGCGAAGAAGCGTCCAAAAACATCGGTGTCCCACTAAACGTTGAAGGCAAGTATCGCTGGATCGTTTTTGCCCCTTCCAAAATACTGGAAGGCGTTCCAGTTTTAAACAGATATTACGGTCTATTCGAAAATGGTCAACTCAAAATGAGAGGCATCGAGGCAAGAAGAAGCGACACTCCCCACTTCATATGTAAAGCCCAAATTGACATGATCAAAAAACTTGCAGAAGCATCAAGTCTTCAAGGCTTCGTTGACAAAATTCCCGAAGCCTTAGCCATACTGAAAAATTATGCAGAAATGCTGATAAAAAAGCATGTTGACACACATGATTTATTAGTAACAAAAAGATTATCAAAAAGCCCTTCAGGTTATGCTCACAACGTTTTTCAGGCAATTGCTGCAAAACAACTGGAAAAAACTGGTTTTGAAGTTCATTCAGGACAAACAATCCAGTACGTGATTACCAATGCGAACAGCAAAAAACCTGACCAAAGAATTTCAGTCATGCAACTACTCAGACAAGACGTCAAATACGACACTCAAGAATACTTGAACATGCTGTTTTCAGCAGGAGAAACTCTACTAGGAGTTTTTAGATACAGCAAACAAAAGATTCGCGATGAAGTTTTGCATCGGGAAAAGCAAACATTGCTCAAATAAATCTGCGCGTGTTTTATAGTCGAAATGGGGCTAAAATGTACGTGCGGGTTCTCTAACAGGCAATGAAGTGCTTTTCGAATGTTGCGGCAATGGATTCCACCATCTGTAATTAATACTGTGGCTGAAAGGTATACTCCAAAAGTGTTCTTCCTCTTTTTGTCTTTTCTATGAACTCTTCTGCAACAATGATAGAATTTTCTTTCCTTCAACGAATACTCGAATTTTCAGAGTACTTTTTGCGCCTTCAGTCTAAACTGGACATTTGAGTGATGAGCCTGCGATTAACAGAGATCACTCACATGTCCTTTTTTTGGCATCTACAGGGAAACTAGAAAAGCAGGTTCTACTTATCTTATTGTTGGTGAGAGTGCTGGACAGAAAGGCCAGATTCTGGGTCGGTTTCCTTCTTGTTGTTTTCATATACTCTTTTCCGATTGTTGGTCTTTTTGTTGTGGGCGCGTTTCTGTACTTAGCGGTAATTGTGGCAAGCTTCATCTTCTCCATCTACCTTGTTTACCGAACCACTATCAGAAACATCAAGCCCAAATATCCAATAGTAAACCCCGAAGGACGTCCGGACATCTATTCGGGACGTATGCCCAGACCGATATATGAGGACATGGAACAATACCCGTGGTTCTTCCACAAGAATAAAAAGAAACGTGAGAGAGCGGAGAAGAAGAGGTTCAAAAAGAAGAACTGACCAGTTTTACTTCTTAGGCTGACATGCTTGTTACGACGTTGACTGATTTGGAGATGTGTCTCAAATTTAGGCACCCTCATTTATTGACCTTCATGTAATGAGAAACATGATAAACAAACTATAGCTTGTCAAAACTAGTCAGTAACTTCATTAAGGCACTGCTGATCAAGTCTTCTACCTTTTTTACACTCCCTACGATTCAAAACCATTTTCGTCATCAACAGTGTTAGTAGTAATATGGTTCTTTATTTCATAATCTATTTTAGCAGTAGCCGTCATGATTTATTGAAACAACGAGGCCTAGGCTAAGTGACCACAAAATGACAGTCGAAGAATTGAAAATATCAGATGAAAGGGTGTCGACAGGCATAGATGGTTTGGACGACTTAATTGAAGGCGGCTTCCCCAGAGGCAGCCTCATTCTACTTGCAGGTTCCCCTGGTTCTGGCAAAACCATCGCCTCTGCTCAGTATTTATATCATGGCGCAACAAAACTCAAAGAAAAAGGCATCTACGTTTCTTTCGCAGAACGAAGAGAAACCTTTTTCCAGAACATGGAAAGATTTGGTTTCGATTTTGAGATACTAGAAAGCAAAGGTAACTTTCAATTTTTGGACATGATGACGTGCAGTGAAGAAACAATTGGTTCTGTGATTAACATGATATTAGGAGAAGTTTCAGCAATGCATGCAAAAAGATTAGTGATCGATTCATTCTCCGCTATGGCCCAAGCATTCAAAAAGAAGATAGACGCTAGAATCATCGTTCATTTGCTGGAGAAAATGATGCGACAAACCGATTGTACCACATTGATGCTGGTAGAAATCCCAACGGGAACTGCAGCGATCGGAATGGGAATCGAAGAATTTGTCGCCGATGGAATAATCTTGTTCGAAACGGTTGAAGAAAAAATCGGAATCCGAAAAAGAGCAATAATACGAAAGATGCGAGGCACAAATCACAATATGAACTATAACAACATCATAATATCGGCTAATGGGATTTCACTTATGCCCGAAGTGACTTGAAAGGCAGGGGGATCCACCTATGAAACAAAAAAACCCTAAATTTGAAAAAGTCCTGTTCCAGGCTGCGTATGAAGGATTAAACGTCATTGGCAACTCCGTTCCAATGGCTATATTCCCACATCTTGAAAAGAGCGGTTCAATCGGACCGGGCAACGTTATCAGCGACCCAAAAGCGTTCGGCGACAGCTTGAGAAAGATATTTGGATTCGGTTCAAAAATTATTGAGAAACAGATTCTTGAAATTCTTTATGAAAAGCTTCAGATCTCGCGAAAACTTGACAACAGTTTCAGTTTCGATGAAGAAATTGAAAACGTCAAGAAAATATTCCGTTCTACGGAAGTGCAGTTTCCTTTAACTGAGACTGTGAATGTTTGATATTGATTGCAACTTCATAATACTTTTTCAGAAGATAGCCTCAATCTTAAAGTTGGTCACGTACATTGACATTCGAATTCGATTCCAGAAAATCCTTATGTTTAATTCTTATATCGTTAAGTGTCTTCATTTCTTTAAGTTCTGTCAAGTACGAGAACCTTTTTGCGTATTCAACCCGCTACTCGAACAAATACAATGTTTTGAGAGGAACACCTGGTTCAGAATGTCTTCTTGGAGATGTTCAAACCGTAGACTCAGACCTTTTAGTTATACAAAGTGAAGCAAAGAAAGCGACCACTCCTGCTTGTCATCTTGAATGTTTGCCTAAAGGACGAACAAATCTGCTCTCTGGAGATATTTTAAAACTAGCTTCGGAGGACAGCGCTTACATGACTTTCAGAAGTTACATCACAGGCACGGACATATCAGACTTCGTGGACAACAATGTGTCGGATATAGACTCTTCTGGAGACAAGGGAATACACAGCAATTTTACAGCGCAATTATATGGTCCGGATTCAATCTTCGATACTTTGGTGGAAGAGAACACTGGTGTCGCAAGCAACACCACGCTCGTCAACGCAGAATCTTTTGAAGGCACTTGGCCTCCATCGGGTTGGACTGAAACTGGTGCTTGGAGTAATGAAACCGACCAAGCATACGATGGAGTCTGTTCGGCGGATTTTGATGGTTCTTTTACTACGTCATCAGGAGACTTGGACACTCCTGATTTGAACTGCTCCGATGCAAATGCGATTTACGTGGATTTCTGGTACAGGGATGATGACCTTGACTTCGATGACTTTCTGCTTCTATATTATGATGGAGACAGTTGGGATATCATTGCCGATTTGGGATCTACAGGACAAGAAGGCCAGTGGCTTCACTATCAAGAGAAAGTCACGGACAACCAATATTTTGTCTCAACTTTCAAGGTGCGATGGTCTGGTGTCAGTGTGTACTATGGAGAGTCAGCCTGGGTTGATTATGTCACGATAAAAAAGGAGGTTATGCCCGCTATTTATGAACTAGACTTAGAAGTCCAATGGACAAACGTAAACGGAAATCTGTCTACCGCAGAACTTTGTATATTTGGAGGTGCGATGGGGTCAGAGAACATCCAAGTTGATGTCTGGAATGGATCGGCATGGGAAAATTTGTTCGATAAAATAGCAAGTGGATGGAACAACGTTTCAGTTTCTTCTTATTTGGAGTCAACTTTTACAATTAGGTATAAAGACAGCATCAAAATGGGGGACACTAGTCCAGATAGCTGGAATATCGACGTCGCAATATTGCATATTTTGGCTAACTTGAATGGGCAACCATTCGACTGGACTGTAGCCTTTTTATATATATTACCAGTCATAGCCATCATTCTCGTACTTTTGATCCTGATATATAAACGCAAAAAGAAGAAGAATGAGGTCACCATCGAAAAGAAAACTGATCCATTCTCCACATCGTTCGGCATAACTCATCAATGGATGACTGGGAAGAAAATGTTGTTGGAAATTGATCCGACCTCAAACTATCAAGAAGCCCTCTTTGATTTCACTTCTGAAGCAAAAAATAATGGTGAAGAGCTATTCATATTCACGAGCGCCAACAGTCCCTTGCGTTCAGCTTCTGAAAGGACCAAAAACGCAAAGTTCTTTCTGCTAGCTTCGGAGGCATCCTCTCCCAAACAGATGAACGATACGGAAACTATTCTGCCTGTAAGCGACCTTTCTCTTCTACTAAACGAGTTCTCTCGAATTCAAAAAACTAGTACAAAAAAACCTAAAGCCATACTTTTTGACAATCTATCTGATATTATGCTACTATGTGGATTTGAGAAAACTTATAAATTCATACGTTGGCTTCTTGAAACTCTCTCTTCCTCGAGAACGACTACCTTGTTCGTGTTTAATCCAACAGCACATGATCAAAGGAAATCATCGTCTATTAGGGGTCTGTTTCAGATTCGATTAGCCTATGCAAAAAGTGGCCCAAAAACTGGAACCTTATAGAGCGCAAACGGTTCAGACCACAATAGCGCCAAAGTTTGTTTCTAACATTCCGCATATAACCTTGTTTAACAAAACATAGCAGTCCTCAGACAAACCAAGTCAAAAAACAAACTAAGAAACATCTACTAAACCACCAGAAGCAAGTATGTAAAAGAACAAGCAAAACCAGAATCAGGACCAGAAAAGACTAGATTCAAACAACCTCTGTTGCTCTGGCTAATCTCTCAAAAGCCTCACGTTTCAAACGCGACTTACTAAGAATCGTGTACCTTTCCGGTCTCATAGCTGTAGCTACTTCCAAAGCCCTCAATACATCATCCTCCTCAACACCAAGCTCTTCAGCGGTTGTAGGCGCACCCAACTTCCGCAGCGTGTCCTTTACGCGCTTCCAGTTTGCCCTATGTAGATACGCCATCATAATCGTTCCAACACCGCATTGCTCACCATGCAAAGCCTGATTAACCTTAAGCATGTCAAACGCATGACTAAACAAATGCTCTGAGCCACTGCACGGGCGGCTACTTCCTGCAATGCTCATGGACACACCACAACTTATCAAAGCCTCCAAGAGAACACGCAAACCCTCCTCATCTCCTGACTTGATCAAATCAGCATTCTGTATAACAAGCCTAGCGCTCATCAAAGCCAAACTCGCAGCATAACTTCCATAATATTCTCCTTTCTCTTCATGTGCTAACTTCCAATCCTTAACGGCAGTCAACTTCGCGATAACGTCTCCACAGCCACTTATGGCAAGACGCCGAGGCGCCTTCAAAATCACACTTGTATCAGCAATAATCGCCAAAGGCGCCTGAGCCATAACAGAATAAGGCTTTTCAAAACCCTTAACAGACGACAAAGGGCTTGCGATACCATCATGAGAAGCAGTTGTTGGAACACTAATAAATGGGACCCCTTGGTGAGCAGAACTCAACTTTGCCACGTCTATTTTTGTCCCACCACCTACACCTAAAACAACTTGCGGCTTCAGAATCCTAATTTTTTCTTCAACAGCATCGACATCCTTAACCGTGGCAGATTCGACAAGAAAAGTATTAACCTCAAATCCTTTATTTTCAAGAAGTTCCTTAACAGTTTTCCCGGCAATATCAAAGGTTTTCGACCCTGCGATTATAAGCGTCGATTCTGAAAACCCCAATCTTGAACAGATCTCAGCAACTTGCTTCATAGTTCCGTTTCCGACAATCACTTCCCTAGGAAGCTGCATTCGATGGTGTTTCAAAGACAAATCAATCACTATTCGAGCTTGCAATTGTTCCTAGTTTCATAACAATGTAGCTTAAAACTTTTTAGAAACTCCTTCAATCACTAACTGTTGTTTCTCCTTTTTTTGAACCGTAATATTAATAAATCCCACAAATATGATTACATGATGCCTACTTCCTAGCGAAGTAATTCCATGATGAATTTAGGTTTTGGGAGAGAAATAACATGTCAAATAATGATGTAGTCAATCGATTAGTGCTAAAAGGAACTACAACAATAGCGGTAGTTTGCAAAGATGGCGTGATACTGGCCTCAGATACGCGTGTGACAATGGGATTTTATGTAGCCCACAAACAAGGAAAAAAAATATACAAGATAGACGACCACCTAGCCATGACTATCGCCGGAACCGTCGCTGATGCACAGAGAACCGTGGATATACTGATGGCGAACGCACAACTTTACAAACTCAACACAAGCAGACCAATGCCCATAAGCTCCGCCGCCAGAATCATCGCAAACCTCCTATTCGCCGCAAGATATGTGCCATTACTCACACAATCTCTGATCGGTGGCATAGATGACACCGGACCTCATGTCTTTTCACTAGACCCGTTCGGCAGTCTAACAGAAGAAAAATGCGTTGCGACAGGGTCCGGTTCACCTATAGCATACGGCGTCCTAGAAGACAAATATAAAGAAGATATACCTGTTGAAGAGTTTTTACCTATAATTGTTAAGGCTGTCAGCTCAGCCATGAAGCGGGATGCAGCAAGCGGAGACAGTTTCAACATTGCGGTTATAGATGGAAAGGGCTATCGGGAGCTAACTGCAAAGGAGAAAAAACAACTTCTAGCAGATTAGGGAAGTCAAAATCGTGGCACCAGGCTCTGAAAGAGACAAAATCGAAATAAGCCAATATATTTTAGAGCACGTTCCAAAAGAAGTTGAAGTGACAAGAATAGAATATGAAGGACCGACGCTTGCTGTTTACACAAAACGTCCAGATATGCTAGTTGAACAGAGCAGCCTAATAGCAGACATAGTCAACATTATAAGGAAGAGAATAGTCGTACGCTCCGATCCTTCAGTAAGACTCGTAGAAAATGACGCTGAAAAACTAACACGAGAAATAATCTCGCCTGAAGCAGAAATAACAGACATAAATTTTGATCCAAGCCTAGGCGAAATAATAATTGAAGCCAAAAAACCAGGAATAGTCATTGGAAGAAACGGAACAGTCTTACAAGAAATCATAAAGAGAACCAAGTGGCGTCCCCACGTTTTGAGAAGTCCACCACTCCGTTCCAAAATAGTAGCCAACATGCGCCATTACCTTCATTCAGAAAGCAGAGACAGAGAAAGAATACTACGCACTATAGGTGAAAAAATCTTCAGACCAAAAATCTACGAAGTTGGAGACATAAGGATAACCCCCCTCGGGGGGGTCCAAGAAGTCGGAAGATCAGCATTTCTCGTGCAAACAAGAGAGAGTAGTGTACTATTGGACTGTGGCATTAACCCAGGCTCTTCAAAAGCCTTCGAAGCGTTTCCAAGGCTTGACACTTCAGGGTTTGAACTTGACACCTTGGATGCTGTTGTTATAAGCCACGCGCACCTTGACCATTGCGGTTTGGTGCCATTCCTCTATAAGTATGGATATGATGGACCAGTTTATTGTTCGGCTCCAACGTCAAACTTGATGACGTTGCTTCAACTTGATTATTTGGATGTAGCGAGAAAGCAAGGCATTATACCGCCTTACGATCAAAAGGACGTTCGCGAATGCGTTTTACATACGATTCCATTGCGGCACGGCGTCGTGACAGACATAGCTCCAGACATTCGTTTAACCCTACACAATGCTGGTCACATTCTGGGTTCCTCAGCGGTTCACCTGCACATAGGCGAGGGTTTGCATAACATTGTCTATACTGGTGACTACAAATACGCAAGAACCATGTTGCTTGAAGCGGCGGCAACAGAATTCCCAAGAGTTGAGACTGTAATAACTGAAAGCACTTATGGCGGAACAGAAGACTTCATGCCTTCACGAGTAGAAGCCGAGGAACGTCTAACAGCCGTCATAAATGAAACTCTAGAGCGCAAAGGGAAGGTTCTGATTCCAGTGCCCGCAGTAGGAAGGGCACAAGAAATAATGCTTGTCATTGATGGCTATATGCGACGTGGGTTGATGAAAGAGGCCCCAGTATTTATCGAAGGCATGATTTCTGAGGCGACGGCAATTCACACGGCCTATCCCGAGTATTTGGGAAGGGAAGTTCGTCACAGCATCCTCCATGATGGGATTAACCCTTTCCAATCAGACTACTTCACTATCGTGGAGCATCCAAGCGTTAGACAGGAAATAATAGACGGAGAGCCATGCATCATCATGGCAACTTCAGGAATGCTTGAAGGCGGCCCCGTAATAGAATATTTCAAAAGCTTAGCAGAGGATGAAAGAAACACGATAGTTTTTGTAAGCTATCAGATTGAAGGCACACTGGGAAGAAGGGTGCAGAAGGGTCTAACCGACGTTGCCATGATAAGTAGCGAGGGCAAAATGGACGTTGTTAAAATGAAACTATGTGTGGAATCAATTGAAGGGTTTTCGGGGCACTCAGATAGGCGACAAATACTCAATTACATAACCAACTTGAAGCCGAAACCTGAAAGGGTCATAGTGTGTCACGGTGAAAAAGCAAAATGTGTAAGCATAGCAAACTTCATTCAGAGGCGATTTGGAGTTCAAACGCTTGTGCCAGCACTGTTGGAAACCTTTAGGCTGCTGTAGGGATAGGCTCGTTTGATATCGGGGTTTTCTCCCGCCATATCTTCACATTAGGGGGACAGATAACTACTCGCTCCTCTCCTAGTCTTGCAATGTCTCCGCCTACAGACTCAACAAATTCGCAAAGCTCGTTTACAGCACGCTTAACGTCGTCAATGCCCTTGTTTGCGAGAGGAGTTATCCTAAGAATAATGATGTTTCCAGATTTTACTTCGCTTTTCACGGAATCCAAGTCGGATAAACTGCGAAGGGGCATAGCCTTCAAATAGGTCTTGTCAGCAACTCGTTTGACTTCGACTTCCTTCGCCGCTTTCTTGGATTTACGAAGGATACTACTCAAACTTGGCAAACTTCTCCTCTCTAACACTTTATTGTCATTTTGAGACTTTAAGCGTTTCTTTAGTCTAGCGTTTCTGAATCTTAAATCTAGATTGCCTATTAAGTATTTTATGAATTAATCGGCGTATCACCCATTAATTTATGAATTCAGAATGCATATCCAGAATAACTTGTCTCTTCCAAGAGAACTTGTGCTATTTGTCCATTGTTTTGTCATCAAATTTCTTTATGAAATTCCATACATCGTCGCCGACGAAATGAATATTCTTGACTACGATGCCCTGTGTAATCTTCTTTGCAGCGTCGGCATCGTGAACAGTTTCGCCTATAGCGATTGGTTTGCCGTATTTCTCATCGACGACAGAGACTAAATCGCCTTTTCCAAATTCTCCTTCGAAACGGATGATTCCCGGGGCCATAACATCAGCACCATTGCATACATGTGGAACTGCACCCATGTCAACAACTACTTTGGGCACCAAAGCGAGGAATTCCCTAAAAAGCAATGTTGGGAAAATGTTTTCACCAATTTCGACTAGTAATGGTTTCCCATTCAACAGAAAGATTTCACCAATGTCTGTCTCAATCAATTCCATACCAGATTTAGTAATGAAAATTTTTTCTAATTCAATTTTTGACCTCTTCGAAGCTTTGTTCAAAATAATCTTTGCGTCCTTCGCTTTTAGGAAATGCCTTCTGTATTTTTTGGGCACCCGCATCTCTCCTAGATAGATTTAAATGGTACAAGTTTAAGTATAAAAAACGTAAAACTATAGTTTGAAGGTCGGCAGAATGAGTGAGATGACAACTGAAATCCTTGAGCAAAATCTAGGGAAAACCGTGCTTGTCAGATTGAAAGGCGGGAAGAGTCTACGCGGACGACTGAAGGGATTCGACCAGCACCTTAACCTAGTTTTGGAGGAAACAGAAGACACTACGAACGCTGAGAACATGAGGAAACTTGGGTTAATAATTGTTCGCGGAGACAACGTTGTTCTAATTTCTCCGCCCCCAAGGTGAAAAAACTTTGGGGAAAGGCACACCTTCCTTTGGCAAACGTGCAGGTAAGACGCTTCACATACGATGTAGAAGATGCGGAAGAAGAGCATACAGCGTATCCAAGAGGCGATGTGCAGCTTGTGGTTACGGCGAAACAACGGTTACCAAAAAATATTCATGGCGAGTCAAGAATCTTCATAGGGAAAGAGTTCGCTAGAATACTAGATTATTTATTTCTATAAATGACGATGTAATTTATCTAGAAACGATCTTTGCTTGATTCTTTACATGTTGGCAATTAGATGTCATATGAGGAATCTTCTTAGTATGTTATATTGTTCTAGGAATTTGTTTCCTGTCTGGCTTGTAATGTAGATTCTTTTGCCCTTAGTGTGTTTCATTTCAATTAATCCCAGTTCACTTAGTTCTTCTAAGTACAGCTTAGCTTGTTGCGAATTCAGATGTGCCTTTTCCCTTATTTTGAACTCTGATTCTCCATTTCTGGCAAGAGCGATTATATTAGAAATTATCTCTATTCGACTTCTTCTGTTCTTGGTCATCAAAAATAAGGGTGAAGAATTTTTCATTTTTGTTCACAAATTTGGCTAAGCAAGGTGTATAATATAAAATATTGTGTAATAGAAACTTGAATGTTTCAACTATCTACTATTGTAGTAATTCCTGTCAATTTTGACGTAAATTAGAGGTCCTCTGCTTCGAGCTAGTTCTCTTGCCCTCCTTAAGGAGTTATTAACAACACTCATTACCTGTGCTTCTCCGTTAAGATGCGTTGTATTCTTTTCGCCCAGTTCCATTTTGAGTAGGTTTTCTGCTAGGATGGAAGTGCCGCAGATTTCTCCGTTTTTGATTAGTGTAGAGGTCAATACTTCTTGCATTTCCTGACGGTTTGAAAGTTTTCTCCATAACGGTTCCGCGTTGTTAAGAACTTTCGTAATCTTATTCCACCTATTTGAATTTTCGTTGCCTATGAGCAGTTTTACTCGTTCCTTCCACTTTCTGAACCATATTCCAGTCCAAACGTTTAAAAATTCTTCTAACTCACTTGGGTTTTCGTTGAAGAACTCCTCTAACCTATCCACAAGCTCGCATTCGTTTGCTTCCTTTCCTACAAGGTTCCAATGAACTTTAAGGTAGTTTGTCAGGTCTTCGCATGCTATTTGGAGTACCTTCCGGTCCGAGCCAAAAATATCCAGCATAGGGTTTCTGTCTTTGAGTTTCTCTGACAATAGTGTTTCTATGAAGTTCATAAGGTACTCCTGCTTTGAAGCCTTCTCCACCCTAAAATAGAGTTTGAGCCTTTAATTAAACTTTATTTATGGTTGCTTCTATAACTTTTTTAGATAATTTTTTGCCATATTTCGGTTTCAGAAATATTTTAACGCTTATTTCTCAGATTATTCAAGAAAACCTGGAAGCTGATTGACGTTTTCAAGAATCAAATCTGGTTTTTCCTTTTCTAGTTCCTTGCGAGAGAAAATTCCAGACAAAACCGCAACTGTCTTGACTCCAGCATTTTTTCCGGCTTTCACATCTGCGACAGAGTCGCCCACGAATATGCAGTCGCGTGTTTGAATGCCTAGCTGTCTTGCACATTCTATCAATGCGTCTGGCGCTGGCTTTGGATTACGTGTATCTAACGCCGTCATTATGTGCTGGAAGTATTTTTCTAAGCCGAAATTCTCTAATTCGTCCATAATCTTTCTCTTTGGGACGCAACGCATGGTTATTAAAGCTAGTTTTGCCTTCTGTGAAAGTTTTTCAAGGGCATTGTCGACATTCGGCAACGGTTTTGCTTTCGTTGCTGTGGCCTTGTAGTAAGTTTTGAGGTATATTTCTAAGAATTTGCGTGTGTCAGCTTTTATTATGTCACTAATTGGGAGGTTCTGTTCGAGCCTTTTCGGGATTTCTGTAACCGTTTTAGCGTTGACAATTTTTTGTTTAATTGTTGCAAAGGCAGCTTCTACTGCTTCGAGGTATGCTTCTTTTGAGTCTACTATGGTGCCGTCCAAGTCAAGGAGAATAGCTTTGACTTTCAGTTTCGAGCTTTTCATTCTCGCTCACCCAATGATGTTTTGCATTTTCGTTTTTAAGATAGACTCCTATTATTGCCCTAGTCATTCTTTTATTAAAGAAGGTTTCTTTGAAACGCGAAAGTAGCCTATAGTGTGAAACATAAAACCCTAACGTATATTAGGACGTAAAGAAACATTTATATTGTCTGAGACGCCTTCAGAATAATTTTGGCGAATGAGTAGCTCCGCAATTTCACGGCGGCGGCTCAACCCCAACTACAAAGGCGGATAATCGCCCTACAGGATGAGGATGGTTGGCCTCCAGTTGCGGAGACAAACATGTGGACCTGACGAGCTTACATAAGTTAGGTCTGAATTGGGCTTTGGCGTTTGTGGTTGATTCCCTCCAAATCCAATTGGGTTTGCGGTTGTACAGTCAATAAATGTCTGGCTTGTGGTCAGCTAGGAGCATAACTCCGGTTGATCCTGCCGGACCCTACTGCTATCGGGATAGGGCTAAGACATGCTAGTTGTGCGTCTCCAAGCCATGGTGAAGGCGCAGCACACAGCTCAGTAGCACGTGGCTAACTTACCCTTGGGACAGAAACAACCCCGGGAAACTGGGGTTAATTTCTGATAGGTGAGGACTCCTGGAATGGATCTTCGTCTAAAGGATGCTTAGACCATGCTTCTAGGTATTGCCCAAGGATAGGGCCGCGGCCGATCAGGTTGTTGGTGAGGTAACGGCTCACCAAGCCTTTAACCGGTGCGGGCCGTGAGAGCGGGAGCCCGGAGATGGGCACTGAGACAAGGGCCCAGGCCCTACGGGGCGCAGCAGTCGCGAAAACTCTGCAATACGCGAAAGCGTGACAGGGCTATCCCGAGTGCCGTCCGCTGAGGATGGCTTTTCCCCAGTGTAGGTAGCTGGGGGAATAAGGAGAGGGCAAGTCTGGTGTCAGCCGCCGCGGTAATACCAGCTCTCCGAGTGGTGGGGATACTTATTGGGCCTAAAGCATCCGTAGCCTGCTGGGCAAGTCCTCCGTTAAATCCAGCGATTTAATCGTTGGGCTGCGGGGGATACTGTTCGGCTAGGGGGCGAGAGAGGCCGACGGTATTCTCAGGGTAGGGGTGAAATCCTATAATCCTGGGAAGACCACCAGTGGCGAAGGCTGTCGGCTAGAACGCGCCCGACAGTGAGGGATGAAAGCTGGGGGAGCGAACCGGATTAGATACCCGGGTAGTCCCAGCCGTAAACGATGCAGGCTAGGTGTCAGGGCGGCCACGTGCCGCTCTGGTGCCGCAGGGAAGCTGTTAAGCCTGCCGCCTGGGGAGTACGGCCGCAAGGCTGAAACTTAAAGGAATTGGCGGGGGAGCACCACAAGGGGTGAAGCTTGCGGTTTAATTGGAGTCAACGCCGGAAA